>Ga0307289_10000005_pt1 | contig 94225 bp, 111 predicted proteins | sample ER_DNA_143_FD_194483 | JGI IMG/M metagenome (GOLD analysis project Ga0307289, IMG submission 194483) | Bulk soil microbial communities from the East River watershed near Crested Butte, Colorado, United States - ER_DNA_143 | ecosystem: Environmental > Terrestrial > Soil > Floodplain | place...
GCGCTCGCTCTCGGACGCGGAGAAGGAGATCTTCCGCCGCTACAACCTCGGCAACGCCGAGGCGCTCACGGATTCGTTCGACTACGTCATCGCCCACGATCCGCAGCCGGTCGGGATGATCGACCATGCCCGCGCGTCCGGGCGGCACTGGATCTGGCGCTGCCACATCGACCTCTCGTCGCCGAACCAGGAGGTGCTCGAGTTCCTGCTCCCGTGGCTCTCGTCCTACGACTCGATGATCTTCCACCGGGGCGAGTACGTGCCGCATCACCAGGGGCTGCCGCCGGCGTACATCTGGCCGCCCGCGATCGACCCGCTCACTCCGAAGAACATGGCGCTCTCGAGCGAGGACGCGAGTTACATCGTCGACCAGTTCGGCATCGACGTCGACCGGCCCCTCGTCACGCAGGTCTCCCGCTTCGACCCCTGGAAGGACCCGCTCGGCGTGATCGACGCGTGGCGGATCCTGCGTGAGAGCCACCCGCGCACGCAGCTCGCGCTCGTCGGCTCGATGGCCCACGACGACCCCGAGGGCTGGGACTACTACAACAAGACGGTGGACGCGGCGGCTGGCGATCCCGACATCTTCATCCTCTCGAACCTGAACAACGTCGGCTCTGTCGAGGTCAACGCCTTTCAGGTGCACTCGGACGCGCTCGTCCAGAAGTCGATCCGCGAGGGCTTCGGGCTCACGGTCACGGAGGCGTTGTGGAAGGCGAAGCCGATGGTCGCCGGCCGCGCAGGCGGGATCGTCGACCAGATCCAGGAGGGAGAGACGGGCTTCCTGGTCGATTCGGTCGAAGCGTGCGCGCAGGCGCTCCAGACCATCCTCGACGATCCGCCGGCCGCGAAGCAGATGGCCCTTCGCGGCAAGGAGTACGTGCGCCGGAATTTCCTCTCCCCGCGCCTGCTGAGGGACTGGCTCGCGCTCTTCAACCGGCTCGAGGGGAACGATTTGGGCGGCGCCGAGCTCGTCACAGCCTCGACGGCCGTCTAGCTCTCGAACGGCGGTAGGGTTCTTGCATGTCCGCTCGGCGGAAGCTGATCGTGGTCACGAATCGCGCTCCGGTCTCGTTTTCACGTGAAACGGGAGGTGCGCGGAGCGCGCGCAGAGGCGGAGGAGGGCTCGTGACCGGCCTGCGGAGCCTCGTGACGGGTCATGACGTCACGTGGGTGGCGAGCACGATGACCTCGGAGGACCGCGTCGTGGCCGGGGAGGCGTCCGGGGAGGCCGTCGAGGAGATCGCGGGCGACGGGAGCCCGTACAGGCTCCGTTTCGTCGACCACGACCCGCAGGCGTACGACCTCTACTACAACGTGGTCTCGAACCCGGTCCTCTGGTTCGCGCAGCACTACCTCTGGGGCCTCGTCGAGTCGCCGAACTTCGACAACGGCCTCCATCAGGCCTGGACGGAGGGCTACCTCGCCGTGAACGCGGCGTTCGCGGACGCCGTGGTGGCCGAGCTCGAGCGCGACCCGGAGGCCGCGGTCTTCTTCCACGACTACCACCTCTACATCGCGCCGGGGCTCGTGCGCGAGCGCGTTCCCGAGGCGACCCTCAGCCACTTCGTCCACATCCCCTGGCCGCAGCCGGACTACTGGCGCGTCCTTCCCGAGGGGATCAGGCACGCGCTCCATGAGGGGCTCCTCGCCAACGACGTCGTCAGCTTCCACACGTCGCGCTGGGGCAGGAACTTCTTGCGGAGCTGCGAGGACGTTCTCGGCGCGAAGAGCGACTTCAGCGCCGGCCGGGTCACCTACCGCGGCCGCACGGTCGGAGTCCATCACCGCCCGATCTCGGTCGACCCCGCCGAGTTCGCCGCGCTCGCGACGAGCGAGCGGGTGCTCGACGAGGAGGCGCAGCTCGAGGCGACCCGCCCGGAGCGGCTGATCGTGCGCGTCGATCGCACCGACCCCTCCAAGAACATCGTGCGCGGCTTCCGCGCCTACGAGCTCCTGCTGGAGGAGCATCCGGAGCTCCACGGGCGCGTCGGCATGCTGGCCCTCCTCGACCCGTCGCGCCAGGACATCCCGGAGTACTCCGAGTACCTCGGCGCGATTCAGCGGGCGGCACGCGTCGTCAACGACCGCTTCCGCCATGAGGGCTGGCTCCCGTTGGACGTGCGGACCGAGGACAACTTCCACCAGGCCGTGGCCGCCTACAAGCAGTTCGACGTGCTGCTCGTGAACGCCATCTTCGACGGCATGAACCTCGTGGCGAAGGAGGCCCCGCTCGTGAACGCGCGTGACGGCGTGCTCGTCCTGTCCGAGAATGCCGGCGCACACGACGAGCTGGGCGAGTGGGCTCTGACCGTCAACCCGTTCGACCTGTCCGGCCAGGCGGAGGCGCTCTACGCGGCGCTGACCATGGACACCGACGAGCGCCGGGCGCGCCTCGATGCCATCAAGGCCTATGTGAGCGCGCACGACATCGGGGCATGGATCGATTCGCAGCTGGCCGATCTCGATGCGGTGGAACGCGGGGCGGGCACTAGACTCCCTGTCTGAAATGCCTGGAAATCGGGGACTCAGCCACGTGGACGCGGAGGGGCGGGTTCGCATGGTCGACGTGAGCGGAAAGCCCCACGAGCATCGCCGCGCCGTGGCGGCGGGCCGCGTGTCCATGAAGCCTGAGACGGCGGCCTCGCTCCGCTCGCTGCCGAAGGGGGACGCTCTCGTGACCGCGCAGCTCGCGGGCATCATGGCGGCCAAGCGCACCGCCGAGCTGATCCCGCTCTGCCATCCGCTGCCGCTCACGAGCATCGACGTCGAGCTCGAGGTGGCGGGGGACGGCGTCGAGATCGTGGCCACGGCCGGGACAACCGCGCAGACCGGCGTCGAGATGGAGGCGCTCACCGCCGTGAGCGTCGCTGCGCTCACCGTCTACGACATGGCGAAGGCGGTCGACGGCGAGATGGCGGTCGAGAGCATCCGCCTCCTCGAGAAGACGAAGGGGTGAGAGCCGCGGTGCTGACCGTCTCCGACGGCGTCTCTGCGGGTGAGCGGGACGACGAGAGCGGAGACCTGCTCGCCGAGGCGCTCGAGCGCGACGGGTGGGAGGTCTCCCGGCGAGTCGTGGCCGATGACTCCGAGGAGATCGCGGCGGCGCTCCGCGAGCTCGCCGGCGTGAACGGCCTCGTGCTCACTACGGGAGGGACGGGCTTCGGTCCGCGCGATGTGACCCCCGAGGCGACCGCATCGGTGCTCGAGCGGGCTGCTCCCGGGATCTCCGAGGCCGTGCGCGCAGACGCAAGCGCGAAGACCCCGCACGGGATGCTCTCCCGCGGCACCGCGGGCATCGTCGGCTCGACCCTGGTCGTCAACCTTCCGGGCTCTCCCGGAGCCTGCCGGGACGGCTGGTCGGTACTGGCTCCCGCCGCCGGCCACGCGGTGAAGCTGTTGGCAAAGGAGACAACGGAGCACCGGCAGACATGACCGAGACCGCCCTCCGCTACCCGCGGCTCTTCGCGTCGCTCGTGAAGATCGAGCACACGGTCTTCGCGCTCCCCTTCGCCTACATCGGCGCGTTCCTCGCGGTCGACGGGATCCCAAGCGCGCACGACCTTCTCTGGATCACGGTCGCGATGGTCGGGGCCCGGTCCCTGGCGATGGCGCTGAACCGCCTCATCGACGCACGCATCGATGCGCGCAATCCGCGCACGGCGGGTCGCGAGCTCCCGCGCGGCGCGCTCACGCCGCTCCAGGTCGGCCTCTTCTGCGTCCTCTCGCTCGCCGTCTTCCTCGTCGCCGTCTTCCAGCTCGCTCCCCTCGTCCACTGGCTCTGGCCGATCCCCGTGCTCGGCTTCGTCCTCTACCCGTACCTCAAGCGCTGGAGCCCGTTGTCCCACCTCTGGCTCGGCGCGGTCGACGGGCTCGCTCCGCTCGGCGCCTGGGCGGCGATCACGAACTCGCTGCCCTGGGAGGCCTGGGCGCTCGGCGGCGCGGTCGCACTCTGGGTGGCCGGCTTCGACCTCCTCTATGCCCTCTTCGACCTCGACGTCGACCGCGCCCAGGGCCTGCACTCGGTCCCTGCCCGCTATGGCATCCGGGCGGCGTTCATCGGGGCGCGGGCCTGCCACGTCGCCACGGTGGTCCTGCTCGTCCTCACCGGCCTCGGCCTTCCGGTCGACGCCTTCTACTGGACGGGAGTCGCGGCCGTCGCGGCGCTCCTCTTCTACGAGCACTCGCTCGTCTCGCCGCGCGACTGGCGCCGGCTCGACATGGCGTTCTTCACCATGAACGGGGTCATCAGCGTGACGTTCTTCGCCTTCGTCCTCCTGGACGTGCTTTGGTGACTGTGATCCGCGCCCGCTCGCTCGGCCGGCGCTTCGGCGCAAAGCGCGTTCTCCGCGACCTCGACCTCGAGGTGCCGATCGGCGGCTTCCTACTCGTGACGGGGCCGAACGGCTCCGGGAAGTCGACCCTCCTCTCGCTCATGGCCGGGTTGCTCGCGCCGACGGAAGGGGAGCTCGACGTCGACCTTCCGCGCGGCCGGATCGGCTATCTCGCCCACGAGCCCCTCGTCTACAAGGAGCTGTCGGCGCTCGAGAACCTCGACCTCTACGGCCGGCTCTACCACGTGCGCGAGCGGCGCGAGACCATCGGCGCCCTCCTCGAGCGCTTCGGGCTCTGGGAGCCGCGCCATCAGCGCGTCGGCTCGTTCTCGCGCGGCATGCAGCAGCGGCTCGCGCTCTGCCGCGTGCTCCTGCACGAGCCCGAGTTGCTCCTCCTCGACGAGCCGTACACCGGTCTCGACGCTGACGCAACGGGTCTGGTGGACAACGTCCTCTCCGAGTTCGCCGGTCGCGCGACCTTTGCGGTGGCCACGCACGACCCTGACCGCATCCGCTCGTTCGCGACCCAGTCGCTCGCGCTCGCATGACGTACTTCGCCGACGTGGCCGCGCTCGCTCGCAAGGACATTCTCCTCGAGCTCCGCTCGCGCGACACCCTGCCGGCCATGCTCCTCTTCGTCGTCTCGGCGCTCGTCGTCTTCCACTTCTCGCTGCCCTCTGACGCCTCCGCCACCGCGTCCACAGGGCTCCTCTGGATCGCTCTTCTCTTCACTGCCCTCCTCGGGCTTGCGCGCGCCTTCTCGGCGGAGCGGGAGCAGCGTGTCCTCGACGGCCTCGTCCTCGCGCCCTGCGACCGGAGCGCCATCTGGCTCGCGAAGAGCCTCGGCGTGCTCGCCTTCCTCGGCGTCGCCGAGGTCGTGGCTCTGCCGGCGTACGGGCTCTTCTTCGAGCCGGTGGGCTGGGAGCTCGTCGCGGCGGTCGTGCTGGCTGACCTCGGGCTTGCCGCGGTCGGGACGCTCCTCGCTGCGATGGCGGCCGCGAGCCGCGCGCGCGAGCTGCTCCTGCCGCTCCTCTTCCTGCCGCTCGTGATCCCGGTGGTTGTCGGCGGGGTCGGAGCCACGGTTGCCGACGATCCCGGCCGCTATCTCGGTTTCCTCGCTCTCTACGACGTGATATTTGCGATTCTTTCCTGGGCGAGCTTTGAGTATGTCGTTGCGGAATAACCGTGCCGTGCTGCTCGCTGCGGCGGCCTCCGTGCTGCTCGTGGCGGGCCTCGCGCTGGCGCTCCTCTGGGCCCCCGAGGACGCGGACCAGGGCTTCAGCCAGCGGATCTTCTACGTCCACGTCCCGATCGCGCTGACCGCTTACGCGTGCTTCGGGTGGGGCGCGTGGAAGGCCCTGCGCCTGCTCTGGACCCGTGAGTCGCGCTACGACCTCGAGAGCTACACCGCGGTGCACATGGGCGTCATCTTCGGGATCCTCACGCTCGTCACGGGCTCGATCTGGGCAAAGATCTCGTGGGGGGTCTGGTGGACCTGGAGCGAGCGGCAGCTGACGCTCTTCCTCGTCCTCTTCCTCTTCTACTGCGCCTACTTCATGCTCCGCTTCTCGATCGAAGCCGGGCCTCGGCGCGCGAACCTCTCGGCCGTCTACGCGCTCTTCGGCGTCGCCCTGATCCCGGTCAGCTTCCTCGCCATTCGGCTCGCCGAGAACTTCATCCACCCGGTCGTCTTCACGCGCGACGGGCCGCAGATGTCGGGGAGCATGTTCCTCGTCTTCTGCATCTGCCTCGGCGCGATGCTTGCCCTCTTCGCGTCTCTCTACACGAACGAGCTCACCGGCAAACGGCTGGATGCGCGGCTCCGCGAGCTGCGGGAGGCGCTCGAGTGACCACCTCCGAGAAGTACGTCACCGGCGCCTACCTCGTCGTCCTCGCGGTCGTCCTGCTCTATGTCGTCCTCTACTCGTTCAAGCTCTCGCGGCTCGAGCGCGAAGTGGCCGCGCTGGCCGAGCTGGCCGAGCGGAGGAAGGCGGCCTGATGGGCGAGCTGGCGGTCATCCTCGTCTGGCCGGCGCTCGCCGGCTACGCGGAGGCGGCGATCGCGTACCTCGGGGACGGACTCAGGCCCGGTCGGCTCTCGCGCTTCGCGATCTGGGGCGTACGCATCGGCTGGCTCGCCCAGACCGCGCTCCTCGTGGTCCAGGCGGCGCGGGCCGAGGGCTTCCCGTGGGGGACGTGGGCCGGGTCGCTGAACCTCTTCGTCTGGCTCGTCGTCGGCGCGTACCTCATCTGGGGCTGCCGGGCTCCCTTCCGGTTGCTCGGCCTCGTCGTCATGCCGGTCGCGGCGGCCCTCCTCGCGGTCGCGTGGGCCTCGGGAGGCGTCGTGGTCGAGAGTCGCAGCGAGCTCGGCGACCTCTTCCTCGCCTTCCACGTCGGGCTCATCCTGGCCGCCTTCGCCGGCTTCACCCTCGCGGCAGGGCTCGCCGGGCTCTACCTCTGGCAGGAGCGGCGGCTCAAGAGCCACGCGCCCGGCGTTCTGCGCCAGCGCGCCCCCTCACAGGCGGCGCTCGATGCGCTCACGGGCCGGACGATCCTCGTCGCCCTGCCCGCGCTGACCCTAGGGCTCGCCGTCGGCCTCGCCCGCCTCGGCTCCGAGGGAGGCGGCTTCGACGCCGTCATGGCCGTTGCGCTTCTGACCTGGGCCGCTTACGCGGCGTTCCTCATCCTTCGCTACGAGGCCGGCTGGCGCGGGCGCCGCACGGCCTACCTCGCGCTCGCAGCATTCGCGCTCGTCGCCGTCGCCCTCGTCCCGGTGACCCACTTCTAGCCATGCACCTCGTCCTCGTCGGCACCTCGCACCACCGGGCCCCCGTGGAGCTACGCGAGCAGCTCTTTGTGAGCGCCCCCGAGAACCCCGGGCTCGTCCGCCGGCTTGCGGGCGAGGGAGGAGAGGCGGTCGCGCTCTCGACCTGCAACCGCACCGAGCTCTACGTGGTCGATCCGGATCCCGATGCCGCGCAGGAGCGCGCGTTCGCCGAGCTCTCTGCTCTGAGCGGGCTGGCCGAGAGCGAGATCGCCTCCTCCCTCTACACGCTCGTGGACGAGGCCGCTGCGCTCCACCTCTTCCGGGTCTCGGCGAGCCTCGATTCGATGATCCCCGGCGAGGCGCAGATCCTCGGCCAGGTGCGCGGCGCATACGAGACTGCGCGGGAGGCAGGCACCGCAGGCTCCATGGCACATCGCCTGTTCCGCCAGGCGCTGCGTGTGGGCAGGCGCGTTCGCACCGAGACGGCGATCGGCGAGAACCCGGCCTCGATCTCGTCCGCGGCCGCCGAGCTCGCGGAGCGGGTGTTCGGGACGCTGGAAGGGCGCCGGATCCTCGTGCTCGGCGCTGGCAAGATGAGCGACCTCGCCGCCGTCAACCTCATCTCACGCGGAGTCGAGAGCGTCTTCGTCGCTAACCGCTCCGTGGAGCGCGCGGAGCGTCTTGCGCGGAGGTTCGGCGGTCGCGCGGCCGGTCTCGACGCGGTCGAGGCCGAGCTCGAGGACGTCGACATCGTCGTCGCGTCCACCGGGGCGCGCGGCTACGTCCTCTCGGCCGAGCAGGTCGAGCAGGCGATGCGCAAGCGGCGCGGGCGGCCGATCTTCTTCGTGGACATCGCCGTGCCGCGCGACGTAGACCCGGCGGTGAACGACATCGAGGGCTGCTACCTCTACGACGTCGATGACCTCGAGCGCGTCGTCGAAGAGAGCGTCGCGGGCCGCCGTGAGGAGGCCGTGCGCGCCGAGGCGATCGTGGCCGAGGAGGCCGAAGACTTCCGTGCCTGGCAGCTCGCGCTCGACGTGGTGCCGGCGATCGCCTCGCTCCGGGCGCGCGCCGAGTCGATCCGTTCCGCCGAGCTCGAGCGCGCGGAAGGCCGGCTGACGTCGCTTTCCCCAAGCGAGCGGCGGGCGGTCGAGTCCCTGACCGCGCAGATCGTGAACAAGCTCCTCCACGCCCCAACCGTGCGGATGAAGCAGGCCGCCGCGGCGGCCGACGGCGTCCTCTACGCCGACGCGGTGCGGCACCTCTTCGATCTCGACGATCGTGATTCTTCGCCTCGGCAGCCGGGGGAGTAGGCTCGCGCTGAGGCAGGCGGAGCTCGCTGCCGACGCGCTTCGCTTCGCCAATCCCGATCTCGACATCGCCCTCGTGCCGATGACGACGGCCGGCGACCGCGATCGCTCGAAGCCGTTCGGGGAGATCGGCGAGCGCGGCGTCTTCGTCAAGGAGATCGAGGAGGCGCTCCTCGCGGGGCGCATCGACATCGCTGTGCACTCGGCCAAGGACATGACCTCGACGGATCTCGACGGCCTCGCGGTGGCGGCCTACTTGCCTCGTGACGACCCCCGCGACGCCCTCTGCGGCGCCGACCGCCTGGTTCCCGGGATGCGCATCGGGACGGCCTCGGTGCGGCGGCGTGCCCAGCTCCTCGCGCTGGAGCCGGAGCTCTCGATCGAGCCGCTCCGCGGGAACGTCGACACGCGCCTGCGCAAGCGCGGCGAGCGCGGTCTCGACGCGATCGTGCTCGCCGCCGCGGGGCTCGACAGACTTGGTCTCGCCGCCGAGGTGGGCCTCCGCTTCGACCCCGAGGAGCTCGTGCCCGAGGCGGGCCAGGGAGCCGTTGCCCTGCAGATGCGGGCCGGCGAGGAGGACCTCGCCGCTGCACTCGACGACGCCGAGACGCGGCGCCGGGTCTCGGCCGAGCGAGCCTGTGTCGCCCGCATCGGAGCCGGCTGTCTCGCGCCCGTGGCCGCCCACCACGACGGCGAGGGGCTGACCGCCCTGATCGCCGCCGAGGACGGCGCCTGGATCGAGCGGCGCCGCGGGGAGGACCCGGCCGCCCTCGCGGACGAGCTCCTCGCGGCGGTTCCGTGAGGGTCGCCGTCACCGGAACGGACGAGCGCCAGGTCGAACAGCTGCGCACGGCCGGGTTCGACGTAATCCCCGCGCCCCTCATCCGCGTGGAGGAGATCGAAGGCCCACCGATCGACGCTGGCGCCTACGACTGGATCCTTGTGACGAGCCGAAACGCTGTCGCGCCGCTCCTCGGCCGGTTGGCCGGCGGTAGTGCCCGGCTCGCGGCGATCGGGCCGGGGACCGCCGAGAGCCTCCGCGCGCACGGAGTCGAGCCGGCTCTTGTCGCGGAGAACTCCACCCAGGAGGGCCTCGCCGAGGCGTTGCCGCGACCCGCCGGCCGCGTGCTCCACGCCGGGGCCGAGGGAGCCAGGGACGTCCTCGTGGACGAGCTCGACGCCGACTTCGTACCCCTCTATCGCACCGTGGAGCTCGAGCCGGAAGCGTTTCCCGACGCCGACCTCGTCGTCCTCGCCTCGGCCTCCGCGGCGCGCGCGCTGTCCACGGCTCGAACCGATCTCCCCTGCGTCAGCATCGGGCCGGTGACCTCCGAAGAGGCCCGGGGCCGTGGCCTGACCGTTCTCGCCGAGGCGCGGACCCACGACCTCGACGGTCTCGTCGCAGCAGTTAAGCTCGCCGCATCTCACGCCAGTTCATCACCCTCCTGACCGATTTCGGCCTCGAGGACGACTTCGCGGGCACCTGCCGCGGGGTGATCAAACGGATCGCCCCGGAGGTCGAGGTGATCGACATCACGCACGGGATCCCGCCGCAGCACGTGCTCCAGGGAGCCCTCGTCCTCGCGAACACCCTGCCGTACATGCCCGCGGGCGTCCACGTGGCGATCGTCGATCCGGGCGTCGGGAGCGAGCGCAAGCCCGTGGCGCTCAGGGGTGGGGGCGAGCGTGTCTACGTGGGTCCCGACAACGGCCTCCTCCTCGTCGCGGCCGAGCGGCTCGGCGGCGTGCAGGAGGCAGTGGAGATCGTGGAAGGCGCCTACATGCTCGACCCCGTCTCGTACACGTTTCACGGGCGCGACATCTTCTCTCCGGCCGCCGCGCATCTCGCCAGCGGAGTTGAGCTGAGAAAGCTCGGGCCGGCACTCGATCCGGCCGAGCTTCGGCGGCTCGAGGTCCCTGAGCCGGGGATCGGCGAGGCACGCATCCGCGCGACGGTCCTCTACGTCGACCGCTACGGGAACGTCCAGCTCAACCTCACCGCCGAGCATCTGACGAGGATCGGCATCGAGCCGGGCTCCCGGGTGGAGGTCGAGGTGGGCTTCGAGCGGTACTTCGCCTCGGCGGCGCGCACATTCGCGGACGCCCGTACCGGAGACATCGTCATCTACGAGGACGCCTACGCGAACATCGCTCTCGCCATCAACCGGGGGAACGCGGCGCAGATGTTCTCGGTGCGCGTCGGCGACGAGCTCCGCCTCACGTCCGCATGAGAGAGCGCGTCGAGGCCGCGGGCCGGCGCTTTGCGCGCCTGGCCACTCGAGCCGTTGTCGCTCACCCGTCGCTCTGGCGCATTTTTCGAGCTCCCCTGCGCCGGCAGTTCGGGTCTCTCGCCTCGAGCTGGGAGTCCCGCATCGGTCCGGAGGGCCTGCTTCCGCTCGGTGCGGCCCTCGACCGGCTCACCGCATCGCCGCGGAAGGCTCTCGACCTCGGAACTGGGAGCGGCAAGGCCGCGCGTGTCGTCGCCCAGCGCTTCCCCGAGGCGGAGGTGGTCGGCGTCGACCTCGCCCCCGAGATGGTCGAGGAGGCGAAGCGGCTCCGCCCGGGAAATCTGGGCGGCCGCGTCGACTTCCAGGTGGCCGACGGCGCCGAGCTTCCGTTCGCCGACGGGGAGTTCGATCTCGTCGTGCTCCAGAACATGATCCCGTTCTTCGAGGAGCTCGGCCGTGTGACGGCGCCCGGAGGGCGGGCGATCTTCGCGTTCTCCCGAGGAGCGCAGACGCCGATCTGGGTGCCGCCCGAGACCCTTCGCGCCCGTCTCGAGCGGGTCGGGTTCGGAGACTTCCAGGAGCTCGCCGCCGGTTCCGGCACCGCGCTCCTTGCCGCTCGGGAAGACCCCAGTTAGGATTTTGAGCCAAGCGACGTCCGCGGCGCGGTAGCACCGGCCCGGACGTCGTTTTTCGCGCGTGTGTTCGGGCGCAGAGTGAGGTGGCGAGGGCCGGAATCGAACCGGCGACACCACGGTTTTCAGCCGTGTGCTCTACCGACTGAGCTACCTCGCCGCGCCGGAGAAGAGTATCGGACGGAAGCGGGCCCCTTGACTGCGGTTGGCTGGGGGAGGACGATTTCGTCTCCCCGGACGGGAAGGAGAGCTCTGTGCGCGGGCTGGCGTCGGTACCTGGTCGCTCGACTTGGTGCGCACTCGTCGCGGCCGCGCCGCTCGCGCTGGGCGGTTGCGACAGTGGCGGAGACGTGGCCGGGGAATCGAAGCCGCTACCCAAGAGCGTGCTCTCGCCCGTAGGATTTTCGGCGAGCGCGGACGGGCTCACGGTCCACCTCTCCTGGAGCGCGGACCCGGGGAGCGCGAAGGTCGTCGGCTACGAGATCACGCGGAACGGCAAGCCGTTCTCGAGCGCATCGGCGACCGCGACGTCTGCGAGCGACGGCGACGTTCGCCCGGGGAAGCAGTACCGCTACGAGATCCGCTCGAAGGGAGCGAGCGCGAGCTCGAACTGGGTCTCCGACGAGGTGAACATCAAGACGCCGTCGCTCAAGGCCGCCCGGGTCGAGGGCGACTTCGGGATCACCGCGAAGACCGTCAGCCAGAGCGGCTATGGGCGCTTCGAGAGCCCGAGCTTCGGCTGGCATTTCAAGCCGAAGTGCCGCCATGGCGCCTGCTCGATCGTCTGGAGGGATGTGTCCCTCAAGAACATCCACGCCGTCCTCGAGCAGAAGGGCAAGGAGTACACGGGGAGCTACCACGGTTACTTCGGCATCTCCTGCCAGGGCACGCACTCGACCTCGAGCGTCGAGGTGGCCTTCAAGGTGATGAAGGCGAGGGCGATCGCCGGGGAGTGGCGGGCGACGAAGCTCGAAGGGACGGTCGAGAATTCCGAGGTGTCCCAGTTCGGGTGCATCAGCGGGCGGGCGACGGTCTCGTTCAAGGGAACTCTGCGCACGGCCCGCTGAGCCCTGCGCCCGAACCGTCTAGCCTTCTTGCGTCTTGCAGGAACGAAAGCTCGCAGTCATCGGCGCTGCGCTCGATCTGGGCGCCGGCCGCCGAGGGGTCGACATGGGCCCGTCCGCCATCCGCTACGCGGGGCTCGACGACCGCCTCGCGCGCCTCGGCCTCGAATGCTCGGACTGGGGGAACGTCGAGACCGCGATCCCGGAGGCGACTGCCTCCGGCGACCCGCGGGCGCGCTTCCTGTCAGAGATCAAAGACGCGTGTGAACGCATCGCGCGACGTGTCGCCGCGACCGCCGGGGACCGCTACCTCCCGATCGTCCTCGGAGGCGACCACTCGATCGCGCTCGGGACGCTCGGCGGTCTCGCGTCGAAGTACGGCGCCGGCGGCGTTCTCTGGTTCGATGCGCATGGGGACCTGAACACGCCGGAGACGTCCCCGAGCGGGAACGTCCACGGCATGCCTCTGGCCGCCGCACTCGGGCTGGCGACCGACGCGTTCGCCAGCGATGCCTGGCCTCTTCCCGCGTTGAATCCCGAGCGCGTGGCACTCATCGGCGTGCGCTCGCTCGACGAGGGAGAGCGCGAGCTCGTGCGCCGGCTCGGGGTCGCGGTCTACACGATGACCGACCTCGACCGTCGCGGTGTTGAGCCGGTCGTCAGGGAGGCCCTCGAGCAAGTCGACGGCGCGCCGTTCGTGCACGTCTCGCTGGACATGGACGTGGTCGATCCCGATGTGGCGCCCGGGGTTGGCACTCCCGTGCGCGGCGGGCTCTCCTACCGAGAGGCCCACCTGGCGATGGAGCTCGTCGCCGAGTCCGGCCTGCTCGGCTCGATGGACATCGTCGAGGTGAATCCGATCCTCGACCGGGAGAACGTAACGGCTGAGCTCGCCGTTGAGCTCGTGGCCAGCGCGCTGGGGGAAAGGATTCTCTAGCTCTCCAGGAACGCATCGATGGCGGCTGCGGTTTCCTCGAAAGCGTCCCAGAGGACGCTGTGGCCCCCTGGGACGACGACGAGCGTGAGCTCGTCGCCGAGGGCGCGCTTGTAGAGCTCGGCCTCGCCGGCGCTGACGATCTTCGAGAGCGACCCGACAACGAGGAGCGTGGGGATCCGAAGCGCGTCGAAGGAAGGAGGCGGCGCGGCCAGCTGCATGTACCCCTCGCCGACGCACGCGCCCGAGTAGCGGTAGTGCAGGCGCCCGTCGTCCCCCTCGAACGCGTGCTCCCGGATCTCCTCCTCGAGCAGCTCGCGCGGCGTGTGGGCGAGCCCGCTTCGCGTCACCCGCACCTCGATCGCCTCGACGACGGATTCATAGGACTCCTCGCGCCGGGCGTCCTCGGCGAGGTCGCGGGCGAGGAGCGGCGGGATGAAGATCGCCGGGTCGAGGAGCACGGCCCGCTCGACCAGCTCCGGGCGCACCGCCGCGACCTGCATGATCAGCCGCCCGCCGAAGCTGTGGCCGATCCAGTCGGCGGGCTCCTCGAACGTGTCGAGCAGGTCCGCGACATGCGTCTCGATGTCCCAGGGCTCGTCCCAGGTGGAGTGCCCGTGGCCGCGGAGGTCCGCTGCCACGACGTGGAACCTCCGCGCCAGTCGCTCCTCGGCGAGCTTGCGGAACCGGCCGCCGTGGCCGGTAACGCCGTGCAGGCAGATGACCGGCGGGGCGGTTTCCACGCCCCATTCCTGGGTGTGGAGCCGCAGGTCAGTCCTCCTCGGGCGTGAAGTACTTGCGGCCCTTGAGCTCGTCCGGGAGGTGGTCGACGTCGTAGCCGGCCGGGTCGTCCGGAGGATAGACGTAGCCCTTGCCGTGGCCGAGCTTTTTCGCGCCCGGGTAGTGCGCGTCCCGGAGCGGCTTCGGTGGCTGCAGGGCTCCGTGCTCGCGCACGTCCTGCGAGGCAGCGCCGAGCGCCTTGATCACGGCGTTCGACTTCGGCGCGCTCGCGAGGTAGATCGTCGCGTGGGCGAGGTTGAGGCGCGCCTCGGGCAGGCCGACGTGCTCGACGGCGTGCGCCGCCGCTGCCGCTACGAGGAGCGCGTTCGAGTCGGCCATTCCGATGTCTTCGGAGGCGTGCACGATCAAGCGGCGCGCGATGAAGCGAGGATCTTCGCCGCCTTCGAGCATGGACGCGAGGTAGTAGAGCGCGGCGTCGGGATCCGAGCCGCGAATCGCCTTGATGAATGCTGACGTGAAGTCGTAGTGCGCGTCGCCGCCCTTGTCGTAGACCACCGGCCGCCGGCGGGCTGCGTCCTCCACGTGGCGCTCTTCGAGCGCCATGCCCTCGGCCTCGGCGGTCTGCCACGCGAGCTCCAGCGTGTTCAACGCCGCGCGCGCGTCTCCGCCGGCCCGGCGGGCGATGAGCGCGGCGAGGTCCGTGGGCACCTCTGCCCCGAGCTCGCCCGCGCCGCGTTCGACGATCTCGACCAGGTCCTCGTTTGACAGGGGGCCGAGCTCGTAGATCTGGGCTCGCGAGAGGAGCGCCGAGTTGACCTCGAAGTACGGGTTCTCGGTGGTCGCGCCGATCAGCGTGATGAGGCCCGACTCGACCCCCGGCAGGAGGGCATCCTGCTGGGCCTTGTTGAACCGGTGGATCTCGTCGAGGAAAAGGATCGTGCGCGTGCCGCTCGTGCCAAGCCGCTCCGTCGCGCGCTGGAGGACGGCGCGCACATCCGCGACCGACGCCGAGACCGCGGAAAGCTCCTCGAACTGCGCACCGGTCGTCTCCGCGACGATGCGGGCCAGCGTGGTCTTCCCGCTGCCCGGCGGCCCGTAGAAGATCGCCGAGCCCATGCGGTCCTCGGAGATCGCGAGCGCGAGGGCCGAGCCCGTCCCGACGACCTGCTGCTGGCCGACGAAGTCGGCGAGCTTCCGGGGCCGGAGGCGGGTTGCGAGGGGCGCGACGTCGTCGAGGCGGCCGCGCGCGGCATCGGAGAAGAGATCGCTCACACGGGAAGTATGCTCACGGGATGGCGACCGTCAGCATCCGCGACGAGGCCACCGAGCTCCTGCAGGAGCTCCTGCGCGCCGACACTGTCAACCCGCCCGGCAACGAGACGATTGCCGCCGAGCTCCTGCGCGCCTATCTCGAGGGCGCGGGAGTCGAGTACGAGCTCTTCGCGCGGGTGCCCGAGCGGGCGAACATCGTCGCGCGCCTGCCCGGCCGCGGCGGGCCGACGCTCGCCTTGATCTCGCATACCGACACGGTGCGGGCCGACCCGGAGGAGTGGACGGTCGACCCCTGGTCGGGTGAGCTGCGGGACGGGCAGATCTGGGGCCGCGGCGCCCTCGATATGAAGAGCCAGGTGGCCGCGAGCGCGGTCGCGATCGCCGCCCTCGCGCGGGACGGCTTCGTCCCGGCCGGAGACGTGATCTTTGTCGCCTCGGCTGACGAGGAGGTCGGTGAGGACTTCGGGCTCTCCTGGCTTTGCGAGAAGCATCCGGATGCGATCCGGGCGGATTACTGCGTGAACGAGGGCGGCGGCGACCGCCTCCTCATCGGCGGCCGGACTGCTTATCTCTGTGGGACGGCGGAGAAGATGAGCTCCCCGTTTCTTCTCAGGGTGCACGGGCGGAGCGGCCACGCCTCGATGCCCGGCATCGCAGACAACGCGCTCGTGCGCGCCGCGCGCCTGATCGAGCGGCTGGCCGAGTACCGGCCGAAGACGCGCGTGCGCCCAGAGGCCGAGGCCTTCCTCGACCTCGTGGGCACGTCCGAACCGGCCGAGCTCGAACCGGCGCTTCGGGCGATCGTCGAGCCGATGCTCTCGCACTCGATCTCGCCCACGATGATCGAGGCCTCGAAGCAGCGGAACGTCATCCCCGCGCTCTGCGACGTCGTCTGCGACTGCAGGCTTCTGCCGGGCGAGACGCAGGAGGAGGCCGAGGCCGAGATTCGCGCCGCGCTTGGAGAGGACTCCTACGAGCTCATCTGGCTCGAGGGAGTCGGCGGGACGGCCTCGCCGCTCGGCACGCCGCTCTGGAGCGCGATCGAGAGCTTCGTCAAGGCGGAGGAGCCCGAGGCCGTTCTCGCTCCCTTCGTCCTCGCCGGCTTCACGGACAGCCACTTCATGCGTGAGGCGTTCGGGACGGTGTGCTACGGCTTCTTCCCCATGCGCGCGATGGACTGCGAGGTCGCCGCCGCGCTCATCCACTCCGCCGACGAGCGCATCCCGGTGGACGATCTCGAGCTTGGTACGCGCTTTCTCATGCACGTGGCGCGTACACTCGGAGAGTGAGCAGGGACAAGGTACGGCTCGGGGGCATGGCGCTCGCCAACGGCGTGCTCGTGCACGGGCCTCGCTATTGGGCGTGCGCCGTTCGGCTCGACGACGGCGGCCTCGAGGTCGCCTCGGGGCTGAAGCCGCTGCGCGCCACGGAGATCGGCAACCGGCTGATTCGCGGCCCCGCCCGGATGGCGGAGATCTTCGCCCTGCTCCCCGAGGTGAGGCGCCGATTGCCGGCCGCGCAGCTTCCCTTTCAACGCCCTGCGGTCGCGGCCGCCATGGTCGGCAGCACCGCGGCGGTTCGCCTCATCCGCGGCAGCCGTCTCTCGAGGGGCGTACAGGAAGCGCTCGTCGCGGTGCTCGCGGTCGGGCCTGCCGCGGTGGCCCTGCGCGGCTCCAACCTCGCCGAGTACCACGGCGCGGAGCACATCTCGATCGGCACGTACGAGCACGGAGAGGAGCGCGCCAAGGAGCACGAGCGCTGCGGCTCGCACATGCTCGGGCCGCTCCTCGTCACGTCCGCGCTCGGAAACGCGCTCGCCTCCCGCGCTCCCGCGTCGCTTCGTCCTGCCGCCCGGGCAGCAGCCGGTGTCGGTGCGATCGCCGCGTCCGTCGAGGTCTTCTCCTGGATGGTGCAGAACGAGCGCAACCCGCTCGCTCGCGCGCTTGCCTTCCCCGGACACGAGCTCCAGCACCGCTTCGTCACGGCCGAGCCCTCCACCGAGCAGCTCGAGGTCGCGAACGTCGCTCTTGAGGAATGCCTCCGCCTAGAATCGCCTGGGAATGGCGACGACAGAGCAACGGAAGAAGCGTCTCCCACCTAAGATTTTCGACCTCCCCGTCGAGAAGATGCGGGAGGGGTACTACACCGACGCCTACTTCAACCACGCGCGCGACACGCTGCTCGCGGACGGGCGCCGTCCCCGGGTGGTCATGCAGGTCTTCCAGAAGCACGAGGCCGTGCTCGGCGGAATGGACGAGGCGATCGCCGTCCTGAAGCTGTGCTCGCACGACTGGGACGAGCTGACCGTCCATGCCCTCTACGACGGGGACGAGGTGGCACCGCGGGAGACGGTGATAACCATCGAGGGCGACTACACGCTCTTTGCCCACCTCGAGACCGTTTACCTCGGAGTGCTGGCCCGGCGGACGCTCGTCTCCACCAACACACGTCGTGTCATCGAGGCGGCGAATCGCAAGCCGATCATCTTCATGCCTGCGCGCCATGACCACCACCGGATCCAGACCGGGGACGGCTATGCGGCCCACGTCGCCGGCGCGACGATCGGCTTCCCGATCGGCGTCACGACGGACGCGCAGGCATCGTGGTGGGGAGGCAAGGGCGTCGGCACGGTTCCGCACGCGCTCATCTCGGCCTACGGCGGCAACACCGTGCTCGCGGCCACGAAGTTCGCCGAGTGGGCCAAGCGGGATGCGCCGGGCATCAACGTCACGGTGCTCGTCGATTTCGAGAACAAGTCTGTCGAGACGGCGCTCGAGGTCGCCCGCGCGCTCGGGGACCGGCTCTGGGGCGTGCGCCTCGACACCTCGGAGACGCTCGTCGACCGCTCGCTGTGGGACGAGATGGGCGACTTCAAGCCGACCGGTGTGAACGAGCGGCTCGTCTGGAAGGTCCGGAACGCTCTCGACGAGGCGGGCTTCGAGCGGATCAGGATCGTCGCCTCGGGCGGCTTCGACGCGGAGAAGATCAAGGCCTTCGAGGAGCGCGGCGTGCCAGTCGACTCTTACGGCGTCGGCTCTGCGCTCATCCGCGGGGAGAACGATTTCACCAGCGACATCGTGCTGACGGACGGCCTCCCGTCGGCGAAGGTCGGCCGCCGGTACCGCTCGAGCGAGCGGCTGGATCTCGTTACTTAAGGAATTCCTCGACCCGGCCGATGAGAGCCGGGGTGGAGGTGATCGGAGAATTCCTGGCTTACGTCAAGGACCAGCTGTTCACATGGCTGCCCTTGATCTTCCTCGGCCTGCTCGTCTACTTCTTCTGGCGGATGCTCGCGTTCATGCCGCGGGTGAAGCCGACCGAGGTCGAGCCCGATTCAAAGTCGGCAGTTGGCTGGGACGACATCGCCGGGGTGGACGAGGCCGCCGCTGAGCTTCAGGAGGTCGTCGATTTCCTCCAGCACCCGAAGCGCTTCTCCGTCCTCGGCGCCCGCGTCCCGAAGGGGATCCTCATATACGGGCCCCCCGGAACGGGAAAGACGCTCCTCGCCAAGGCCGTCGCTCATGCCTCGGGCGCGACCTTCTACTCGCAGAGCGCCTCGGCCTTCGTCGAGATGTTCGCCGGCCTCGGCGCCGCCCGCATCCGCAAGCTCTTCGACAAGGCGCGGAAGAACGCACCCGCGATCGTCTTCATCGACGAGCTGGACGCCGTCGGGATGCGGCGGAGCGGCACGAGCTTCAACCGCGAGCACGACCAGACCCTGAATCAGCTCCTCGTCGAGCTCGACGGCTTCCGTGGTCCTGACGGCGTCGTCATCATCGGCGCTTCGAACCGGCTCGAGGACCTCGACCCCGCCCTCCTTCGCCCCGGCCGTTTCGACCGACAGGTTCTCGTCGCTCCTCCCGACCTGGCCGGGCGTGAGGCAATCCTCAAGGTGCACACCCGCGGAAAGCCGCTCGCGCCGGACATCGACCTCGAGGCGATCGCGCGTCAGACCGCGGGCCTCACGGGCGCCGACCTGGCCAACATCTGCAACGAGGCCGCGATCTTCGCGGGCCGCGCGGAGCTGGGTCACGTCCGGCAGCTCGACTTCGAGAACGCGATGGAGCGCGTCGTCGCCGGCCTTCAGCAGCGCCGCGTCGTGACCGAGAAGGAGAAGCGCATCCTCGCCTACCACGAGGCCGGCCACGCGGTCATGTCCCACCTCGTCGGCAGCCCCCAGCCCGTGCAGAAGGTCACCATCGTCTCGCGCGGCCGCGCGCTCGGCTACACGCTGAACACCCCGCAGGAGGACCGCTACCTGCACACCAAGGAGGAGCTCCTCGACCTCATGAAGATGCTGCTCTCGGGCCGCGCTGCCGAGCAGATCGTCTTCGGCGCCGTCACCAACGGGGCCGCCAACGACCTCGAGCGCGTCACAGACCTCGCGCGCGAGATGATCTTCGAGTTCGGGATGGGCGACGAGGTCTCCTCGCGGACGATGCGCGCCGACAACTACGCGCTCTCCGAGCACACCAAGCGAGTGCGCGACGAGGAACAGGCTCGCCTCTGCGACCACTCATTCGAAGAGGCGATTCGCCTCCTGACGAAGCACCGCCGCTCGCTCGACGTCGTCGCTGCGGCGCTCCTCGAGAAAGAGACGATCATGCGTCCCGAGCTGGAGAAGCTGCTCGAGGACGTGAAGCCGGAGTCGGACGCCTCCGAGCGCGTCGGCACCCCGCAGGTCGTTTCCTTCCCCGAATCCCATTAAGGGCGCGGCCGATAGGATCGGAGCGTGGACGTCCGCTCGGTCCATCACGTCGCCTTCGCCGTCCAGAACCTCGACGAGGCCGTCGGCACCTACGAGCGCCTCTTCGGCGCACGTGTCGAGCTACGCGGGCGCATGGATGACCAGGGAGTCGAGGCCGCCTACCTGCGGGTGGGCGCGGGCCGGGTCGAGCTCATGAGCGCTCTGGCCGAGGACACACCGGTCGGCCGCTTCCTCGCCAAGCGGGGGCCCGGCATGCATCACGTCGCCTACGAGGTTCCCGATGTCGCGGCTGCCGTCGGGGAGCTTTCCGCGCTCGGCGCGGACGTAATCGATCCCGAGCCCCGCACTGGGCTCGACGGCCAGTCCGTTTCGTTTGTCCATCCCGACTCCGTGTACGGAGTCCTCGTGGAGGTGATCGGTGGCTGAGAACGACCAGGTCCGGCTCGAGATCGCTTTCGAGGGCGGCCAGATCATCAGCGGCACCGTGACGCCGCCTGTCTCGAAGGCCTTCCAGGCGGCAATGGCGGAGAACGGGCCCGTTTTCGAGCTCGAAGCGCTCGAGGGCAACTTCTTGGTCGCGCTCGGCAAGGTCGTCTACGTCAAGCGCAGCTCGCGCGAGACGCAGATCGGCTTCGGCTCGGCGCCCTAAGAGCCGGGTTGTCTCGCGACTCCGAGGGGAACGGTTCGAGGGTGGAGGAGAGCACCGTCTCGACGGCCGACGTGCGCGCGCTCGTCGGCCGGGCGAAGGAAGGCGACCGGGAGGCCTTCGAGGAGCTCTACCTGCTCCACTTCGACCGCATCTACAGCTACCTGCAGATGAGCGTAGGCAACCGGCATGACGCCGAGGACCTCGCGAACCAGACCTTCGTGAAGATGATCGAGTCGATCGACCGCTTCGAATGGCGCAAGGTGCCGATCTCGGCATGGCTCTTCCGCATCGCGCACAACCTCGCAGTGGATCACTTTCGCTCTCGCCGCCGCTGGCAGCCGGAGGAGGAGCCGCCCGAGCCGCCCGGCATGGCCGAGCGCTCGGCGGAAGACGCCGCCTTCGATTCGATCGCGGAGCAGAGCATGTTCGAGATGATCGAGGGGCTCTCCGAGGACCAGCGGCAGGTTCTCACCCTGAAGTTCGCCTTCGACTTTTCGAACGCCGAAGTCGGATCGATCCTCGGGAAGAGCGAGGGTGCGGTGAAGTCTCTCCAGCACCGGGCGCTCGGGTCCCTGCAGCGCCAGCTGGCGATGTAGTGGCTGTCGAGGTCGGGATCGTCGGTCTGCAGAACGCGGGCAAGACGACGCTCTTCAACGCGCTCACACAGGCGGGCGTTGGTGCATCGGGCAAGGAGCACGTCGGCATGGCGCCGATCGCCGACGAGCGGCTTCCGCAGCTGGCGCAGGTCGTTGAGGCGAAAAGGGTCACGCCGGCCGCGATCCGCGTCGTGGACGTGCCCGGAGCCGGCGCCCAGCTTCTCGGCAACCTGCGTGAGGTCGACGCGTTGCTGGCGGTCCTCGACGATTGGTCCGGAACACGAAACCCCGACGACGATCTCGAGACCCTTCGCCTCGAGCTTCTCGTCGCCGACCGCGATCACGTCGAGCGCCGCCTCGAGCGTGTGCAGAAGCAGGCGAAGTCGGGCGACGCGAAGCTGCGCGCCGAGGTCTTGGAGCTCGAGCGCGTCCTGGCGCACATCGAGGCGGGCCGGCCGCTCTCGGAGTACGAGGGCGACCTTCCGGACGAGCTCGAGCCGCTGACGACCAAGCCGCTCGTTGAGATCCGGAACGGCGCCTCCGGAGTGGACGTGAAGCTCGAGGCCGAGCTCGCGGAGCTACCTGCGGTGGAGGCGGCCGCGTTTCGGGACGGCCCTTCGGCGCTCGAGGATGTCGCGCGCAGGGTCTTCGAGGCCGCCGGACTGCTGACGTTCTTCACTGCCGGCGAGAAGGAAACGCGGGCGTGGACGCTCCAGCGCGGCCGGACGGCGCTCGAAGCCGCCGCAAGCATCCATTCCGACATCGCGCAGGGCTTCATCCGCGCGGAGGTGATCCGCTGGGACGACCTCGTCGCCGCCGGCTCGCACGCGGAGGCCGCGAAGCGGGGCCTCCAGCGTCTCGAGGGAAAGACCTACCGCGTCGAGGACGGCGACGTCTTGAACGTGCGCTTCAGCCCACCGCGCTAGCCGCTCTGGGCGGCGGCGGCTCTCGCCGGGCGAAGCCCGGCTTTTCCTCCCCCTGACGACGCTCGCGGCAGGATGCTGCGCTCGCAGCACCTCGCCGTACCCCCGTACTGTCTCGGCGCAGCTCGCTTGCCTCCTTGGCGAGCGTCGCCCCAGAGCGGCTAGCCGAAGCGGTTACCAGGGAATCGGCTCGCGGTCGCGGAAGAAGCCTCCACGCGGGCCGTCGTCCGGCAGCGTGGCCAGCCAGACGGGCGTGTCTGCGCCCTCCTCCACCGACCGGCGCGCCGACTGCGTGCCCATGTCTGTCCGAACCCAGCCGGGGCAGACAGAGTTGACGAGGATGTTCTCATCTGCGAGCTCCGCCGTGAGCATGCGGGTGAGGACGTTCAGACCGGTCTTCGACACGCGGTAGGCGGGGGAGTGGCCGCCCATGTCCGAGAGCTGGCCCATCCCGCTCGAGATGTTGACGATGCGCCCGTAGCCGTTCTTGCGCATGAGCGGGAGCGCCTCCTCGGTGAGGCGCCAGGCGCCGAAGAGGTTCGTCTCCAGGGTCTGCCGCACCTCGTCGAGGTCGACGTCGATTGCGCTCGTGCTCCACCCGCCGCCCGCCACGCCCGCGTTGTTGACGAGCACGTCGATGCGGCCGGGGTCCTCGGCGATCGATGCCACGCAGCGCACGATGCTCTCCTCGTCCGTCACGTCGAGCTGCAGCGCGGAGACGGCGGGACCGAGCTCACGTGCGGCTTCCTCGCCCTTCTCCAGGTCGCGGGAGCCGATGACGACGTTGTACTCGAGGTCGGCCAGTTGTCGGGCGACCTCCCTGCCGATGCCGCGGTTGCCGCCCGAGATGAGCGCGACGCGCTCCATTCGGTGATTATCGCGTTGCGTGAAGCGGGAAGCCGAAGTCGCCGTTGTCGGTGCAGGGATCGTCGGGCTAGCTGCCGCCGACGCTCTCGTGCAGGCGGGCGTGGACGTCCGCTGCTTCGAGGCGGCCGAGCCGGGAAGCGGGCAGTCGGTGGGAGACACCCGAGTCCTTCGGCACATCCACGACAGAGCGGATCTCGTCGAGCTCGTCGCCCGCGCGCGCCGGGGCTGGAACGACTTGAGCGAGCGGGCCGGGTTGCCGTTGTTAGGGGAGGAGGGCGTGCTCTTCGCCTCACCGGAGGCCGAGGACCTCGCGGGCCTGCTCGCCGAGGCGGGCGTCGAGCACCGGGTCGTGGACGAGGACGAGCAGCGGCAGCTCCTTCCGATCCTCACGCCTCCCGGAGGCCCGGTGCTCTTCGACGTTCACGGAGGCGCCATCCGGGCGGGCGAGGCCGTCTCCGCCCTCGTTTCGTGGATGGGCGAGCGGCTCGTACGCGAAGAGGTGGTGGCGCTCGACCGCGATGGAGGTGTGGAGACGGTTTCCGGCCCCTGGCGCTTCGACCGGGTCGTCGTCTGCGCCGGCGCGCAGACCCCTGCGCTCGCCTCGGCGCTTGGCATCGAGCTCCCCCTGGAGGTGCGCGACCACACCCGGGCGACTTTCCGTCTTCGCGGCGACCCCCCGCGGCTCGCCTGCTGGATGGATCGCACGAACGCCTACGGCGCGACCGTCTACTCGGGCCCGACTCCGCAAAGAGGCTTCGCGGTCGGTCTCGCGACGGAGAACACGGATCCGGCCGGCTCGGTCGCCCGCGTGCGGAGCTACGTGGAGCGGGCTCTACCGGGCCTCGACCCCGAGCCGGTCGAAACGATCACGAGGCCGCTGACGATCCTTCCATGGCACCCTGATGCGTTCGCCGCCTGGGATGCCGGCGCCGTACTCGTCTTCGCCGGGCACAACCTTTTTAAGTTTGCGCCGGTGCTCGGCAGCCTCCTGGCGGATGCCTGCCGGAGCGGGACCGTCCCGCCCGAGCTCACTCCTCCGAATCCACCGACCGCGTAGCGGCGACTGCGTCGAGCTGGTTCGCGTGGTAGAGGACGGCTGCCTCCGCTGTCCGCGCCGCGCGGGCGTCGTGGTGCGAGCCGACAGCGTGCAGGATCTCGGCGAGGACGGGGCGGTCGAGGCCCTCGGCCCGCTCCTCGATGAGCCGCTGGCCGAGGTGCACGTGGCCGAGGAGCTTGCCCTCGGGCGTAGGCAGGAAGAGAGGCCCGCGGTCGAGCTCGCGAACCCGCCCGATGTCGTGGAGAAGCGCGGATGTGAGCAGGAGATCGGCGCGAAGCCGCGGATGCAGCTGGGCGGACTCCCGACTCAGCGTCGCGACGGCGACGGTGTGCTCGAGCAGCCCGCCCGAATAGGAGTGGTGCGAGTCCGGCGTCGCGGGCAGCGTGCGCATGCGCTCGCGGAACACCGCGTCGCCGACGAAGCGCTCGAGGAGCCCACGCAGCCCCGGGTGCGAGATCTCGGCCGCGAGAAACTCAAAGAAGCCGTCGAGCTCCTCGACGTCGCGCCGGGCTTCGGGAACGAGGGTCGCCGGGTCGGCCTCGGCCGGCTCGAGCGAGCGCACCTCGAGCTGCAAGCGGTCGCGAAACCGCTCCACCCTGCCGAGCACCCGTACGGCGTCTCCTTCGCGGAAGCGCTTGTCCAGGAGGTCGACGTCGTTCCAGACGCGGGCGTCGATCCGTCCGCTCGAATCCACCAGCTCGAGCGCCAGATACGGGTTTCCGCCGCGCGTGCGCAGGCGCTGCTTGCGGGCCACGGCGAAGAGGCCGTCGACCACCCGATCCTCTGCGAGCTCAGCGATCACGGAGCGATTCTAGGTCCGCCTACGGATGGTAACCTGCCGCCTCGTGCCCCATTTGAAGCCGTTTCGGGCGCTCCGCTACGACCCTGGAACGGTGGGGCCGCTCGACGCCGTCGTCTCGCCGCCCCACGATGTGGTCACGCCAGACCGGCGCGAGGCCCTTGTAACTGCGAGCCCGTACAACGCGGTGCGGCTGCTCAACCCCGAAAGCCCCGCGGAGGCCGCCCGGCTCCTCCACACCTGGGTGGAGGAAGGAGCGCTCGTCCGGGAGGCTGAGCCCGCAGTCTGGGTGCTCGAGGAAACGTTTCCAGGCGTGGACGGCGGCACGCGCACGCGACGCGGACTCGTCGCCAGGGTCGAGCTCACGCCGTACTCGGCCGGCGAGGTGCTTCCGCACGAGCGGACGTTCGAGCGGCAGAAGGACGCGCGCCTCGAGCTATTGCGGGCGGTGCGGACCAAGCTCTCGCCGATCTTCCTCGTCCACGAAGGCGACTCGCCTCTCGTTCCCGACAGGCCCGCGGACATGGAGGCCACGCTTGACGGCGTCACGAGCAGGCTCTGGCGCACCACGGGCGACGAAGCCATCAGCGAGGCGCTCGACAGAATCGAGGGACGGCTGCTCATCGCGGACGGCCACCACCGCTACGAAACCGCCCTCGCCTTCCACGAGGAGGACGGAAGCGAGGAGACGGGTCACGTGCTCGCCGTGCTCGTCGGTCGCAGCGACGAGGGGCTCGAGATCCTGCCGACCCACCGCCTCGTCTCCGGGGAGGTGCCCGAGCTCGACGGATCCTTCCGGATCACGGAGGTCGAGCCGAGCGGAGAAGCGGGCGCCGCCGCGCTGGGCGGCCTGGAGCGCGACCATCCGGCCTTCGTCCTCCTGCGCAGGGACTCGGCGCTCCTCGCCGAGGGTGACGGCGACGAGCTCGACACAGCGGTGATCGACCGGCTCCCGCTCGAGGACGTCCGCTACACGCCGAGCGCGGTGGCGGCCGAGGAGGCCGTCAGGAGCGGACGCGCCGACGCGGCTTTCCTCGTGCGCGCGCCGACGATGGAGCAGGTCGAGGAGGTCGCGCTCGCGGGCGAGCGGCTCCCTGAGAAGACCACCTACTTCTTCCCCAAGCTGACGAGCGGACTCGTCTTCTCGCCCTTCGACGAATGACGGACTGGCTCGCGCTCGCCCGGCTCATCTCGGAGGACGTCGGCGCCGTGCTCGCCGAGCTCCCGACGCGGATCGAGCGGGAGCCCGTCGTCGGCGCGGGCGAAGGCGGCGACGAGACGACGGCGGTCGACGCCGCGGCCGAGCGGGCCGCGGTCGCCCGGCTGCGCGAGCTCCACGCAACCGGCGTCGAGTTCGCGCTGGTCTCCGAGGAGCTCGGCGAGCGCTCCTTCGGCGCTGAGACGCCACGCCTCGTGCTCGACCCGATCGACGGCAGCATGAACGCCAAGCGGGGGATCCCCTTCTTCTCGGTCTCGCTCGCCGTCGCCGACGGGTCCACGATGGCGGATGTCTTCTTCGGCTACGTCTTCGACTACGGCACGGGCGAGGAATGGGTAGCGCGTCGCGGCGAAGGAGCCTTCCTCGACGACCGGCCCTTGGCCGGTCCCGGGCCGAAGGAAGACGTGGAGATCCTCTCCTTCGAGGCCACGCGCACGGACTCGGTCGCCGACCAGGTGGGAGACATGGTCGGGTTCGCGCCCCGCACGAGGGTCATGGGCTCGCTCGCGCTTACGCTCTGCCATCTCGCCGCGGGCCGCGTGGACGCGGTGTGCTCGCTCAAACCGGCGCGAAGCGTGGACATCGCGGCCGCGCAGCTCCTCGTCACGGAGCGCCGCTTTGCCATCGACCTTCCCGACCGGCCGCCCTTCGCGGAGGCGCCTCTCGACCTCAGCCCGCATTCGCGCGTGGTCAGCGCGGCGACCCCTGAGCTCTGCGCGGAGCTCTACCGCAGGCTCAGCTCTTCTCGCTGATCCTGCGCTCGAGGTTGGCGCGCGCCGCCGGCCACTCCTCGTCCGTGATCGCGTACCAGGCGGAGTCGCGAACCGTGTCCTCGCGAACGAGCATGTGCTTCGCAAAGACGCCCTCGAAGCGGGCGGGAAGCGCTTCGAGTGCGGCGCGGGCGCGCGTGTTCAGCGCATCCGTCTTGAACTCGACCCGCATGCAGCCGAGGTCGTCGAAGGCGTGCTGGAGGAGGAGGAGCTTCGCCTCCGCGTTGGCGCCGGTCCTCCACGCCGCCGGGCCGAGCCACGTCCAGCCGATCTCCAACCCTCGGTGCTCGGGCCGAAGCGCCAGATAGCGGGTGCTCCCGAGCGGCTCTCCGGTCGCCGCGTCGAGCACAGCGAAGGCGCAGTCGGCGCCCGACTCGCTGCGCTCCAGCGCATCCTGCATCCACGCGTGAAAGGTCTCCTCGGACTCGCCGCCGTTCCAGGGAAGCCAGCGCCAGACCTCGGGGTCGGAGGCCGCCCGCCAGAGCCCGGGCTCGTGCCGGGGTGCGAGCGGCTCGACGACCACGATCCGGCCCTCGAGCCGCTGCGCGATCTCGTCCCACATGCGCTAGGCGGGGACGATGAAGACCGTCGTGCCGACGTCCACATGGGCGAACACGGACTCCGCGTCCGGAATGCGCATGCGGATGCAGCCATGGGACGCTGAGTAGCCGATCGAGGCTGCATCCGGGGTTCCGTGGATCCCGACTCCGGGCGCCGAGAGGCCCATCCAGCGCGTCCCGAGTGGGTTGCCCGGGCCCGGCGGCACGGGGCTGAGCCCTTGCGCCCAGGGCGAGTCGGGCGGGTACCACCATGGGTTCTCCTGCTTCGTGACGATCGAGAACTTGCCGAGCGGGGTCGGGTAGATCGCCTGCCCCGTGGCGACTCCGAAGGTTCCCCACCGGTGCCGCCCGTCCCAGACCACGAGCTGATTCGAGCTCCGCTTGATGACGATGACCGACTTGAAACTCGAGGAGGTGAGCGCGGGCTTCGTGTGCTTGAACGGGATCCGGATGGGCGAGCGGTCGCCGGCAGTGAGCGCCGCGCGGAGCTCCGAGAAGAGCGCCTCCCGGCGAACCGCCAGCCCCTCCTCTTCCGTCTTCACGACCGGGCGGAGACCGACGAGGACGACGCGCGCGTCACGCGACGCCCGCGTGTAACGGTGGTTCATCGAGGCCACGAAGCGCTGCAGCTTCCTCTGGTCGACGTCAACGGCGAGCTCGACGTTCTCTCCGGGCCGAGCCCGAAGCGCGCCCGCGACCGCATCCGCGACCAGCGCGTGAGCGCCGAGCCTGGCAGGGGCGATCTGTCTGATGTCCTTGGCCGTCGTGAGGACGATCCGCTCCGCGAAGGCATCCTCGGTCGCGTCGGCGGCCTGGCGGGCGGTGTAGCCGCCAACCGGGACTTCGGCGATCGAGACTCCCTCGGCGATCAGGGGCTGTCCACTGCTCTTCGCGCCCTGCTTGAGTGGGTCGCCCGCGCGCGCGACGGCGACTGCGGCGACGAGCCCGACGAGCACCAGGATCAGAGGCGCGCCGGCCCGGAGCCAGGAGCGGCCGGCGCGGTATTTCCGATAGCTCATTTGCTCGGTCATATCACGAAGGCGGGGTGAGGACGACCGGGATCCTGACCTCATGGGGGAAGGTTCCCGTTCCCGCCGCATCGTCGTCGTGGACGATGATTAGACCACGCGTTGCTGACGAGACCTCATACGGAACGGTGACCGAGAAGGTTCCGCGGCACCCGGTTCCGCAGGTCGCCGTCGTGAAGGCGGTGCCGATGACCTTCCCGCTCGGATCGACGACGTCCACGGTCACGTTCGCCTCGAACACGTTCGCCGAGCCCGAGACGGTGACCGGGTTGGAGACCCGCTCGCCGATCTGGGGGGCGCGCACGAGGATCGCCGGCATGAGGTCGCGGTAGTCCTTGCGGGTGACAGGCTGGTCGACGATCACACCCTCTCCACCGAGGACGTCGACCCGCTGGCCGTCGAGCTCGAAGAGGACGCCCTTCACCGTCCGGAACTGCGTCAGCGTGTAGACGACCTGAGCGATCCGCATGTTCATGGAGGCGGACCCGCCGCCCGATTCGAACTCAGACGTGAGGTCGACCGTGGCGACGCCGTCGCTGACGGTCAGGCCGAGGAGCTGCGTGCCCGCTGGGATCTGAGAGCCGACCGCCGCCGCCTGCTCGCGAGCATCGGGGCCTGCGAACAGCGCCTCGAGCGCCGCCGTCCCGATTCGCGGCGTGGCGTCCTGCGTCCGCGTGACCAGGAAGAGCGATTCTCCGCGGGTAAACCAGACCTGGTAGGTAACGAGGCCCGCGGAGCCGCCCGACGTGGAGGAGGCGCCGGTGTCGGTCGCCGCAATCGTCCCCGAGCCCGACCCTGTTTCCGTGCCGGCGATGTCGCCGCCGGGCGCTCCCGTCGGCACGGGACCGGCAGACTCGGCGCCGCGGCCGACGCCGCAGCTCGAGGCGACGATGCCGAGCAGTGCGGCGACGATCACTGCGAGGGTTGCGATGACGTATTTCATGGCGTCTCCTTGACGGGTACGCCCCGGATGGTCGACGTCCTGCGCAACCGGCCGCTTGCCGCCGCGTAACGATCAGGTCACGAGGATTCGCAGTTCAGCGCGCCGGCGCCTGGGTTCGGGGAGATGCAGGTATCCGTTCCGTCGCCCCCGTCGTTCGTGTTACTTCCGGCTCCACCGTCTAGATCGTCCGCGCCGGGGCCGCCCAGAAGTGTGTCGCTCCCTCCTCTGCCGAGCCCGTGGTCGTTCCCCTTACCGAGGCGAAGGATGTTGTCGTCCTCGTTCCCCTTGATGACGTCTCCGTAGCGCGATCCGGCGACGTCCAAGATCGCCACGAGGATGTCGGTTCCCTCGCCCGTCGCGTGACCGGTGCTGAGGTCGACGGTGACCGGTCCGGACGCGTTCTCGTAGTGCACCCACTCCTCGCCGGGTGTTCCCCGCCCGTCGACGACGTCATTCCCCGCGCCTGGCCAGAACGAATCGGGTGAGGGGCCGCCGCAGAGCCTGTCGTCGCCTGCGCCTCCCTTGAGCACGTTGCGCCCGCTGCCGCCGTCGACCTGGTCGACTCCTGGGCCCGCGACGGGCTTGTCGTTGCCCCCGTTTCCGCAGAGCCGGTCGGAGTCGTCGAGCCCCCAGATCGTGTCGTCGCCACCGAGCCCGATGATGACGTCGCGCCCGCTCGTCCCGTGGATGTGGTCACTGCCCTTCGTCTCGACGATCGTCGCCTTGACGTCGAAGCAGCTGTAGGCGAGCGCGGCGCTCGCCTGGCCGAAGAACGCGGCGGAGACGACGAGCGCGGCGAAAGCGATGCGCATTTATCGGAGCGTAGTCGGCGGTTCGGAAAGCGAAATCCACCGAATGGAGGTCTTACGGGGAAGGCAGGCGGAGCGTAAAACGGGTTCCGTGCCCGACCTCGCTCCAGACCTCGATGTCCCCGCCGAGCAGGCGCGCATTCTCGACCGCGATTGCGAGCCCGAGCCCGCTTCCGGGCCCGGCGCGCGCGGTGTCGGCCTTGTAGAAGCGCTCGAAGACGTGCGGCAGGCGGTCCGGCGCAATGCCCGCTCCGCGGTCGCTCACCTCGAGAAAGGCACCGACGCCGTCGCGCCCGACCCGGGCGACCACGTCCCGGCCTCCGTGCTCGAGGGCATTACCGATCAGGTTGGAGGCGATCCGTTCGAGCCGGCGATGATCAGACTGGAGGACGACCTGGTTGCCGTCGACCTGCACACGGTCCTCCCAGCCGCGGGAGCGCACGGCCGCCTCGACGAGCGAGGCGAGGTCGACGCGCTCGTCATGCACGCGCGCCTCGCCCGCGTCGAGCCGCGAGATCTCCATGAGGTCCTCGACGAGATCGCGGAGCCGCGCGACATCGTTGACGAGAAGCTCGGCGGGCCGGCGCGCCTCCGGGGGCATCCGGTCGAGCTGCTCCCCCAGGAGCGATGCTTCGGCGACGAGCGCGGTCAGCGGCGTGCGCAGCTCGTGCGAGACGTCCGAAGTAAAGCGCCGCTCGCGGGCCTGCGCCTCCGAGAGAGCGCGGATCTTGGCCTCGAGCGCCTCCGCCATCTCGTTGAAGGAGGCCGCCCACGTGCCGAACTCGTCACGCGACTCGACCGGGAGCCGGGTCTCGAGGAGCCCTTCGGCGAGGGAGTGGGCCGCCTGACTCGCCCGCCGGACCGGCGCGAGGATGCGTCGGGCGAGCACGGCGCCGACGAGCGCTCCGAGCACGGTGAGGACGCCGAGCGCCGCGAGCAGCACGTTGCGCAGCTGGGCGAGCTCGTCCCAGAGACGCTCCTCCGAATAGAAGTAGTAGAGCTCGGTATTTGCCTGCTTGACCTTGCCTCCGACCACGAGGTAGCGCGTCCCGGCGACGGTCACCCGCTCATAGCCGAGCCTACCGCTCGTCACGAGCCGCCTGAGCTCGGCCGGTACTTCCTGGATCCCGACAGAGACGCTCGACGAGAATCTGCGCGACCCGGTCGTGCCCACGGTCTCGAAGCCGCCGCGGCGCTCGTAGGCGGTGAGCAGCTGGTTGATCTCATGAGCGCTGGGGGTCGGAGTGAGGGTCTCGTTGGCGAGGACGAGGTTGAAGCGGCTCTGCTCGACCGCGCGGTCAACGGAGTCGGAGAGGCGAGCCTCGCGGACGATCGCGTATGAGGCGATCGCGAGCGCGGCGGCCGAGAGGCCCGCGACGAGAAGGAACGCGATCGTCAGGCGCCGTCGCAGGGACCCCGGCCGGATCGCTGGTCGGTCGGCCACGCTAGTCCGAGTCGAAGCGGTAGCCGACGCCGCGAACTGTCTTCAGGTGCCTCGGCTCCTTGGGGTCGTCCTCGACCTTCGCGCGCAGGCGTTGCACAGCGACGTCGACGAGACGCGAGTCGCCGAGGTACTCGTAGTTCCAGACCCGCTCGAGCAGGAGCTCCCGCGTGAACACCTGGCCGGGCCGACGCGCCAGCTCGAACAGGAGCCTGAACTCGGTGGCTGTCAGGTTGAGCTCCTCTCCACCCTTGCGGGCCAGGAACGCCCCCGGGTCGATCTCGAGGTCGCCCCGTGAGAGCACGGGATCCTCCGGCAGGGCCGCGGCCCGCCGGACTGCCGCGCGGGCCCGCGCGACGAGCTCCGGGAGCTCGAACGGCTTCGTCACGTAGTCGTCGGCCCCCAGCTCGAGCCCGACGACGACGTCCACGGTGTCGCTCTTCGCCGAGAGCATGATGATCGGCACCCGGCTGTCCGCTCTGATCTGCCGGCAGACCTCGTACCCGTCGAGCTCCGGCAGCATGATGTCGAGGACGACGAGGTCGAAGCTCTGGTTCCGGAACTGGACGAGCCCGTCCCGGCCGTCGCCCGACGTCGTCACGCGAAAGCCGGCCTGGGAAAGACCCAGGCTCGCGACCTCGCGGATCGACGGATCGTCCTCGACGAGGAGCACGCGCTCATCCATCCCCCTATCGTGACGGACGCGAGGGTCGGAATCGTCCCGAGACGCCCTGGTAGCCTTCATTTGTGGCCGTTTCGCGGGAAGAGGTGCTGAAGGCGCTCGAGGGGGTCATTGACCCCGAGCTCGGCCGCTCCGTGGTCGAGCTGGACATGGTTCGAGACATCGCGATCGATGGCGGCACCGTGGACGTCACGATCGCCCTCACAGTTCCTGGCTGCCCTTTGCGGGCGAGCTTCGAGGAGCAGGTGCAGCGCGCGCTGGCGCCGGTCGAGGGCGTCGAGTCGGTCGGCCTCGGTTTCGACGTCATGAGCCCGGAGGAGAAGACGGCGCTGACCGAGCGCCTGCGCGGAGGGGTGTCCGAGCGCTCACCCGGGATCTCCGTCGGCGCGTCTACGCGCGTGATCGCCGTCGCGAGCGGCAAGGGCGGGGTCGGCAAGTCCTCCCTGACCGCCAACCTGGCGGCCGCCTTCGCGCGGATGGGGCAGAAAACAGGCGTCCTCGACGCCGACGTCTACGGCTATTCGATCCCGACGATGCTCGGAATAAACCAGCGCCCCGTCGCGGTCGACAAGATGATCGTCCCGCCGGTCAAGGGCGACCTCAAGGTCATGTCGATCGGCTTCTTCCTCGACGAGAACACGCCGATCATGTGGCGGGGCCCGATGCTCCACCGCGCGCTCGAGCAGTTCCTCTCCGATGTGCACTGGGGCGACCTGGACACGCTCGTCGTCGACATGCCGCCCGGCACCGGCGACGTCGCGATCTCGCTCGGGCAGCTCCTTCCGCGTGCCGAGGCAGTCGTCGTGACGACGCCGCACCGGGCTGCCCAGCAGGTGGCTGTGCGCGCGGCGCAAATGGCCCGGAAGACGAACATGCGGCTCCTTGGAGTCGTCGAGAACATGTCCTATCTGGCTGGCTCGGGCGAAGAGCTCTTCGGTTCGGGCGGGGGCGAGGCGCTTGCCCGCGAGGTCGAGGCACCACTTCTCGGGAGGATTCCGTTCGACCCGCGCCTCGGCGCCTATGCGGACGAGGGCGAGCCGATCGTGGAGACCGAGCCCGACACCGAGGTCTCGCAGGCGATCGTCGCCCTGGCGCAGGCGATCGCGTCCACCAAGCGAGAGCAGGGCGTCGGCATCGTCAAGCCGCTCCCGCTCGTCTCGGCCTGAACGCGTACGACCGGCTGCGCGGGCTGGGCTTCGCGGAAGCCGACGCGCGCACACTCGCCGACCACTTCGAGGAAGCGGACCGGCGCGGTCGGCCCGGGCACGGTGCTTCGCGGCTCGACTGGCTCGCCGAGCTGCCCGACCTCGATCCCTCCGCGAGCCCGGAGCGGGTGGTCGTCGAGCACGGCTACGAGCGCTGGGAGGGGAAGGGCGCGCTCGGCTATCTCGTGCTCGCTCGCATCGTCGAGGCACAGATCTTCGATCCACCGTCCCGGGCGCGCCTGGTGGTCGCCTCGCGCACCTTCCCGACCGGCTTCCTCGGCTACTGGGTGCGGCGGCTCGCCGACAACGGGCTCGTCGCAGCGCTGACGACCACCTCGCCGGCCCGCCTCGCCAATCCCGAGGGGGGCCCACCCCTGGCCGGGACGAATCCGCTCGCGCTTGCGATCCCGAGCTCCGAAGGCAATCCCCTCGTCGCCGACGTCTCGATGGGGAAGGTGACCTACGGCGACGTGCTCCGTGGCGCGGCCGACCCCGCGGAGCTCGTGCCCTTCGGGGGCGAGCAGGCGCACAAGGCCTTCGCGCTCGCGGTCGGCTTGCACATGTTCGTGTCCGCGCTCGCCGGCGAAGACCACGGCGCGGTCATGCTCGTCGCGCGCCCCGAGCACGATCCCGTCCCGGGGTTACGTGCGCGGGCGCAGGGCGTCAGACTCCCCGGCGATGGCTAGCGAGATCGGCCCCATCCTCGAGGCGCTCTACGGGGGTGACCGCGATCGCGCCGAGCAGACCGCGCGTGAAAAGGAGCTCGACATCTTCGAGGCGGCGGCTCTGGGTGACGCGGTGCGGTTGGAGGAGCTCCTGCACGAGGAGCCCGACCGCGCCCGGGCGTGGTCGCCCGACGGGTTCACGCCGCTTCACTATGCGGCGTTCTTCGGATCCCCCGAGGCGATTCGCGTCCTCGTCGCCACGGGGGCGGACCTCGAGGCCCCGTCGCGGAATCAGGAGTTTGCGCCGGAGGCGCACCCGCTCCACAGCGCAGTCGCGGCGGGTCGGATCGACAACGTGGAAGCCCTGCTCGAGGCCGGCGCCGAGCCAAACGTCCGCCAGCACGGAGGGTTCACGCCGCTCATGGAGGCCGAGCACAGCGGGAACTTCGACATCGCCGAGCTCCTGATCCGCCACGGCGCGTTCGCGGGCGGAGGAGCCTAGAGCTTTCGCAGCTCGGCGAGGACGACGGGGTCGATGCGGTCGATCCCCTTGACCCGTTCCTCGAGGTTCTCGGTTCCGGCCCAGTCCAGGAAGGCCTGTTCGAGGTCGTCGCCCGGGTAGCCGAGCGCCGTGAGCCGCTCGCGAACCTCGAGGGCGAGCTGCTCGTCGACATCCAGCCAATCTTCCCCCGGGGTCTCGCCGAAGAGGAGGTCGTGCATGGCGTAGATCCGCCGGAGCTCCTCGATCGGGGCGGGGTGGTCGTCGACGCGGAGGTCCGCGACGGCATCGGTCGTCCCCATGTAGCCGCCGTCCTTGCGGACCACGAGAAGCGCCGCCGACTGTTGCCCGCGCCGGTCGCCGCCCGCGGCCTGAGCGGCCGCGAGCGCCTCGAGCAGGCGCTCGGCGAGCGGACGGCCCGCGGTCTCCTCGAAGGTGCGCCCGAGTGCCGAGACGGTCTCTTCCGAGACGAGGATGTTGCCCTGCGCCGCGTACCCCTGTCCGGTGATGCCTCCCGCCCACTCGAAGCAGCTCGACCCGGTGTAGGTGGCCGCCCGGCCCTGGGCGTCCACGACGCCGAGCTGGCGGTCGTCGCGGCCCTCGTCGGCTTCGGTCAGGCGCGCGACGACCTCCTCCGCGGAGAGCCCCTGGCGGAGGAGCGCCAGGCCGTCGGGCCCGTAGCGCATGTTGGCGAGCGCCTGCGTTGCGACGGCGCCCACGTGGGGCTCGGCGGCCGGGACGCCGGCCCCCACGGCGAGGAACTTCGACTGCACGGCTACTCCCCACTCATCCGCGTCGAGGTCGCACGCGACGATGGAGTACGTGGACGGCCTAGCCATACTTCAGGCGCCTGAAGTCCAGGTCGCGCAGCTCCTTGTGCTCGGGCGGGACGAGGACGCACGCGACCTCGGGGCGCTCCAGCGCCGCCCGCACGGACTCCGTGTCGGAGGCGCGGACCACGACCGGAATTCCCTGCTCGTGCGCCTTCTCGAGCTCGGCTACGTCCTCGATTCCCTCGAGGACGAGCGCACCCTCGAGCGGGATGTCGTCCTCCCCTTCGACCGCGATCTCGGGGACGCGGCGGCCCGTGGCGCCGAACCAGCGCTCCCTCACAGCTCGACCGCTTCGCCCGGCTCCGGCGTGAGCACCTCGAAGCCCGGAGCAAGGCGCTTCAGTTCGTCCGGATTCCCGGCCAGGAGCGGGAAGGTTCCCCAGTGGCACGGGAGGCAGCGGTTCGTGCCCAGTAGCTCGAGCGCGACGGCGGCCTCGCGTGGGTCCATGGTGTAGTGGCCACCGATTGGGAGGACGGCGAGGTCGGGCTGGTAGATCCGGCCGATCAGCTGCATGTCCCCGAAGACGCAGGTGTCGCCCGCGAAGTAAATCTTCTTGCCGTCCTCGAGCTCGACGACCAGGCCGGCTGCCTCGCCCAGGTATTCGAGGTCGTTGCTGCTCGAGGAGTGAAAAGCGTGGGTCAGCGTGACCTTCACGCCCTCCTTTTCGATCGTGCCGCCCTTGTTGCCGCCTTCGGTCGCCTCATCCGGAAGGCCCTGCACGGTGAGCCAGTCGCGCAGCTCGATCATCGCGACGACCGGGCACTCGAAGCGCTTGGCCAACTCGACAGTCTGGCCGACGTGGTCGGAGTGGCCGTGCGTGAGCGCGATCAGGTCGACGCGCTCGGGATCCTGCTCTGCCTCTGGGCACTTCGGGTTCTGGAGCCAGGGATCGACGTACACGCGCTTGCCGCCGGGGGTGTCGAGCCTGAATGTCGCGTGGCCGAGCCAGGTCAGTGAGCCGTTTGCCATCTTCCTCCTCCGGGTCGTTGGCCCGAGATTAATCGAAGGAGTGCGGGCCGTGAGGGCGAAACCGGTGCTATGTGGCAGTCGCGCACCGGCGCCTCGGCCATGGCGGTCGAGCTGGCCGCCGGCCTCATCCTCGCGACCGCCGTCTCCGACGCTTTCGGGTTCGCGTCACTCTCCTTCTACCTCCTCGTCGCCGGGGTGCCCGTGACCGCGGCGGCCGGTCTCATCTGCTTCGCCCGCGTCGTGGACGCCGTCAACGGCGGCCGCATGGACGCGCTCGGCCGCCTGCAGGCATCGCTCTCCGGCCTGCTCGTCGCGGGGATCGTGATCGGGGCCGCGATCCGCGAGCCCTCGGTCGCCGCTGGTTCCATCCCCCCGGCGGCAAGCGGCGTTCTCGCCTTCTGCTTCGCGCTGCTCGTCCTCCAGGCGCTGATCGCGCTTGCGCCTGCGCCGTCTAGGCGTCCAGGCCGCGAAGGACGAACGCCCGCACGGCCTCACTCTTCCCTTTTACGCTGAGCAGGTCGAGCTCCTCGACCTGCGCCCGGTCCCCGAGCGCCGCGTATGTCGACTCGGAGACGAGGACCTCGCCGGCGCGAGCATGGCCCTCGAGGCGCGACGCGAGGTTGACGGTGTCGCCCGTCGCGGTGTAGCCGCGCCGCCCGGGCGCGTCGATCACGCCCAAAACTGCCTCGCCCGAGTTGATTCCCGCGCGGAAGCGCGGCCAGCCCGGGTGGGCATCGGCGATCCGGCTCATCTCGCGCTGGAACTCGAGGCCGGTGCGCCCCGCCCGCTCCTGGTGCTGGGGTCCGCGGAAGACGACCATGAGCGCGTCGCCGATCGTGTTGTAGAGCTCGCCGCCGTCCGCCTGCAGGACGGGGGCGGCGGCGGGAAAGTACGTGTCCAGCATCGCCTTGATCTCTGGCTCTGGGGTGCGCTCGGAGAACGCCGTGTAGCCCTGCATGTCTGCGAAGAGAACGCTCACCGCCTCGAGATGGCCGCGCGTCTGGTCCTCGTAGATGTCGCTGAAGATCTCGGCCGAGGACCCTTCGAGCCGCCATTCGCGTCTGGCCGCCAGCGCGACGATTCCGAACGCGACGAGCATGAGCAGGTGCCACTCCCACCACGTCGTCCGCCAGTTACGCGCGAAGGCCACGGCGAACGTGGCCTCGCAGAGCAGGATGAGGGCGATGAGGATGGCGAAGGGCAGTGGCCGCGGCCGGCGCCGGTAGAGCTCCGCGTAGCGCCAGATGCTGAACCCGTAGGCGAGGAGGCCGACGACGGCGAGCGCGGCCAGCGGCCCGCGCGTGTCCTCGGGCGTGACCGGGTCGTCGAGCGGCGGGAGAGTCGAGAGCGAGACCGCGGCCCACGCCGCCATGTGCAGGAAGAGGAGCCCGTAGAGGACTCCGCGGTAGCGGACGAGGAGTGCAGAGGTTTCAGGGTGGAAGCGGACCGCCGAGGCGGCCGCGAAGAGACCTGCCTCCAGTAGCCCGATTGCGGAGGCGATCTGGAAGCCGGCGTTCTTCCCGGCCAGGAGAACTCCTGGCGTGGCGAGCGCGTGGAGGATCAGGTAGCCGGAAGTGGCGAGGAACGCAACCCCGATCAGGAGGACCCGCGCGTCCGCGCGGCGGGCCGCAGCCTCGGCGAGGAGGAAGCCGAGCGCGAACGAGAGCGCCCCGATGAGTACGACGAGCCAGAAGTGGGCCGGGTGGTTCTCCCACACCAGGTCGAGGCTCGGCTTGGCGAGCATCAGGAGCAGACCGGCGAGCGGCAGCACGACCACCGCTGCCCAGCCTGCGGGTGATCTCACAGGAGCGCCTCGAGCGCGTCCCGGTACTCGCCGCCCCCGAAGTCGTTCAGGGGCGCCGGCGACATGGGCCGCTCGTCGATCTCCTCCCCGTCCCGGACGTAGGCGACCGGGTAGATCTCGCCCTCCGCGTTCATCTCGACGGTGAGGGCGATGGAGCCCTGCTCGCAGTGGTCGAGGAAATGCGCCAGCGGGACGACGTCCGTGCTCCCATCGGGGTACACGGCGCGGGCCAGATAGCCCTTCTGCGTCCAGATCTCGGAGCCGCAGCGCAGCTCCTCGAGGAGGAACGGGACGATCTCGTCGCGGCCGAGCTCCCTCCATTCGAGCCGCCGGCCGAGCTGCTGGGCAATCCGGCGGGCAAGGAGGCGCGCGTTGTAGCGAAACCCGCTCACCGTGCCCGAGGCGCTTCCGACGCCGTTCTTCCGCAGGCCCGCGGCGCCCTGCATCGTGTTTCCCGCGAAGTAGACGCCCGGAAGAGTCGTGCTCTCCCAGTACGGCGTGAGCGCGGGGATCCGCCCATCGGCGACCGTGCTGAGCCCGTGCTCGCGGAGGTCTCGGAGGGGCGTCCGAAACCCGGTCGCCGCGATGGCCGCGTCTGCCTCAAGCGTGATCGGGCCGGGCTTCGTCGTTCCCTGCGCGTGCAGCTTGAAGCCGCCCGCGCTCGTGCGCTCGATCCGATCGACCGCCGCGTCGAGCGCGAACGTGCCGCCGCCCCACGCGGCGTCCTCGAGCGGCTCGAAGTAGCGCACCCGTACCGTCGCTATCGCGAGCGTGGCGGTCTGAACGGGCCGGGGGGAGACGAGGAAGATCTGGCGCGCCCACGGTTCCAGGCCGTCCGCGAGCTCGAAGCCCGAGTTCCGCTTCCCGATGATGAGGAGGCTCTTGCCCTGGAACTCGCGCGCCTCGGGGGTTTCCGCGTAGTGGGGCACCTCGTCGATTCCGGGGATCGGTGACTTCCATGGGTCGGTGACTCCGAGCGCGAACACGACCGCCCGGCAGCGGTACTCCCCGTCGGAGGTGACGAGGACATAGGCGTCGTCCTCCCGGCGGGTCGACTCCCAGGTGCAGCCGTAGCGAACCTGGACGCCGCCCCGCTCGGCGAACCCGGCCAGCGCGCGCTCCATCTCCGGGCGCGAGGGCACCATGTGCGTGCGGTCCATCTCGGCGGCGACCGTGGCCCGCAGCTCAGGCTCGTCGGCGATCAGGCTGTTGTGGTCGTACCACTCGTAGGCGCGGGTCGAGGGCTCGTAGGGCGCATCGGGCTTCGTCCACGAGAGCAGCCGCTGGTAGATCGGCCACTTGCGGAACATCCCGCCGGGCGTATCGTCCTGCGAGATGACCGCGTGCTCGATGCCGAGCCGGGAGAGCGCGTAGGCAGTCTGTAGCCCGCCGGGCCCGCTGCCGACGACGACCACCGGATACTCACCGGGTGGGAAAGGCCTCGACGGTTCAGCCGTCGGGATCACCGCGGCTGGGACGGGCGAAAAGCACGCGGGGCGAGGAGTGGGGAGCTAGGACCGCCAAGCGAGGACTTCCTGCAACCGTCGCGCCTCCGTGACGAGCAATCGCAGCATCACCTTCGGATAACTGAGGAGAAAGGCTTCGAGCCTCGGCCCGGGAATCTCGAGCACGCGCACGGGGGTGTCGGCGGTGATGTCCGCCGTCAGCGGCTCATCGAGGAGAGTCGAGATCTCCCCGAAGAAGTCTCCCTGCCTGAGACGGTTCAGCTCCTCGTCTCCGAGCTTGACCGTGGCCTCGCCGTCGAGGATGACGTAGAAGCCGCTCCCGCTCATGCCGCGCCGCAGGATGCGCTCGCCGGCCGCGAAGCTCCTCTCGCTGTCCGGGTCGGCGATCGCCTCGAGCTGGGCCCGGTCCAGGTCTGCGAAAAGGTTGAAACGCCTCAGGGTCTCGACCAGGTCTTCGCCGTTGGCCATTCTGCGCCGACTCTACAAGTCGAGCTCGCGCGCGGCGAAGTAGATCGTCTCGGAGAAGGTCGGGAAGGGCTGGATGACGTCGCGCAGGACTGCGACCGGCACCTGCGCACGGATCGCGAGCGTGATCTGCCCTATCCACTCGCCCGCCTCGGGGCCGACCGCGACCCCGGCGACGACCACCTTCCGCTCGGGGTCGGCGAAGAGCTTGAGGAATCCGGGGCGCTTCGGGTCCTGGAAGGTAGAGGTGCGCGAGACCCTGTCCACCCTCCACGTGCCGCTGACGAGGTTCTCGCCCTCCGGCTCGCCCACGTTCGCCACCTGAGGATCGGTGAAGACCGCGGCCGGGACGGCGCTGTAGTTGGCCACGAGGTCCCTGCCTGCGAGGTTCGCCGCGGCGACGCGGCCCTGGTACTTGCCCACGTGCGTGAAGAGGCCCTTGCCCGTGACGTCGCCCGCTGCCCAGACGTGCTCCCCGGCGCGCAGCCGCTCGTTTACCACGATCCCCTGCCTTTCCACCTTGACGCCGAGCCTCTCGAGGCCGAACCCTTCGACGTTCGGCCTGCGGCCCGTGGCGATCATCAGGTGGCTCGACTCGAGCGCCTCGCGTCCTTCGATGTGGAGCCGGTAGCCCGCTCCCCGGCCGCCGTCGACCTTCGTCGCACGGGCGTTCAGGCAGAGCTCGATCCCCTCCTCCTTGAAAAGCTTCCCCAGCAGGTCGCCCGCGTCGCGGTCGATCCGCGGAAGGAGGTACTCGCCGCTCTGCACGATCGTGACGCGCGCGCCCAGGCGCGAGTAGAACTGCGCCAACTCGCATCCAACGGCGCCGCCGCCGACCACGACGAGGCTCTCCGGGACCTCGCTTTCGCTCGTGCCTTCACGGCTCGTCCAAGGCTCGGCTTCGTCGAGGCCGTCGATGGGGGGCATCGACGGGACAGAGCCCGTCGAGATCATGAGCTCGTCGTAGACCAGCTCGCGGCCGTCGACGTCGAGCTTCCCCGGCTCGGCGATCACGCCTTTGCCCCGGACGACCTCCGCATCGTGGTCGGTGACCCACTTCACCTGGCTCGTGTCGTCCTTTTCCGCCACCTGGTCACGCCACCAGAAGACCTGCTCGGGGTCGAGCGTGGCTTCGACACCGTGGGCGCTCCGCGCGCGATACGCGATCTCGACCGGGCGAAGCAGCGTCTTCGACGGGATGCATGCCCAGTAGGAGCACTCGCCGCCGACGAGCTCGTTCTCGACGAGCGTGATCCGGACTTCCTTGTCGAGACGGCGGAGCGCAGCGATGAAGGCCTCCCCGCTCACCCCTCCCCCGAGCACGACGACCTGCTTCGGCATCAGTGCGGGAACTGGAGGACGGCCACCGCGTCGCTCGCGATGTCGAGGAGCGGCTGGGCGGCGATGAAGCTCCCGATGGTGACGACGACGGCGAGGAGAACGGACGTACCGAGAGCCAGGTCGCGCGGCGGGGAGCCGCCGGCCGGCGCGACGCTCATCCGGGCGGGCTGGAAGTACATGGCTCGGACGACCCCGAGGTAGTAGTAGATCGAGACCGCCGTTGCGACGGCGCCGACGATCGCGAGCCAGGCCCAGCCCCGGTCGACCGCGGCCGAGAAGACGTAGAACTTCCCGATGAAGAGTCCGGCCGGCGGAAGGCCGATGAAGCCGAACATGAAGAGCGTCATGGCCGCCCCCAGGCCCGGGCGCTCCCAGCCGAGCCCGGCCATCCCCTCGAGCGTGACCGGCTGGGCCAGCTCCCGCTCGCGGGCGGCGACCACGGCGAACGCTCCGACGCTCATCGCCGCATAGACGATCAGGTAGTACATGAGCGCTCGGCCGCCGAGCGGGCTCGCGACCGCGACAGGCATGAGGAGGAAGCCCGCGTGCGAGATGCTCGAATAGGCGAGCATCCGCTTGACGTCGGTCTGCACGAGCGCGGCGAGGTTCCCCCACGCGAGCGAGATGCAGACGATGACCGCGAGCGCGATCGTCCAGAGGTTCTCCTCGGACGGGAACGCGGTCACGAGGAGCCTCAAGGTGAGGACGAGCGCGGCGACCTTCGTCGCCGCGGACATGAACGCGGTCACCGGCGTCGGCGCCCCCTGGTAGACGTCGGGCGTCCACATGTGGAACGGCGCCGCCGAGGCCTTGAAGGCGAGACCGACGATGATCATCGCGAGCCCGGTGACGAGGAAGAGGGTGTCGGCACTGTCGGAGGCGGCGGCGATGGAGTCGAAGCTGATCGCGCCGGTCGCTCCGTAGACGAAGGCGCTTCCGAAGAGGAGGATGGCCGAGCCAAAGCTCCCGACGATCAGGTACTTGAGCCCGGCTTCGAGCGAGACGAGCTCCTCGATCGCGATCGCGCAGAGTATGTAGAGGGAGATAGAGAACCACTCGAGCCCGAGGAAGAGCGTCATCAGGTTCGAGGCCGCGACGAAGAAGCACATGCCGGCAGTCGCTGTGAGCAGCAGGGTGTAGTACTCGCCGATCCGCTCGCGCAGCACGTACGCGTACGAGACGCCCACGGTGAGGAGGCCGGAGCCGACGACGATGATCTGGCCGAGCTCCGCGAGGCGGTCGCGCTGGATCGCGCCCGCCACGACACCGGCCCCGACGTCGTCCAGATGGAAGAGGACGATCGCCGCCGCTCCCGCTCCGAGGAACGAGAGGGTGGAGACGAAGGCGCAGAAGTGGCGTCGCCAGGCGTGGGGGAGGAAGAGCGGCACGAGCAGGCAGGCCGCGGCGCCGCCGAGCAGGACGAGCTCGGGCGAGAGCGCAGCCCAGTCGATCGTCGGGGTCGGGAACTTCGTCACGGGGCCGCCTCGAACTGCGAGCCGACGGAGCCGGTGGGCTTGCCGCCGAAGGAGTGGTCGGTGATCGCCGCGGGCCAGAAGGAGAGTGCGAGCAGGATCGCGACGAGCGGGACGATCACGCTCATCTCTGCCGGGCGGAGGTCGAGAGCTGCGTCGGTCACGGCGGGCCCCGGATCGCGGTGCAGCACCGCCGAGATCAGCCGGAGCATGTACATCGCAGCGAGCACGATTGCGACGGCGCCCACGACGGCCCACCCCCAGCCGCGCGTGAAGATCCCGTTCAGGATCAGGAACTCGCCCGCGAACGCGCTCGACCCGGGCACGGCGAGCGCGATCACGCCCGTCGTGATGAGCACGGTGGCGAGCGCAGGGCGTCCGCGCGCCATCCCGCCGAGGAGCCCGAGTTCGCCCGTTGCGGCGCGCCGCTCGACCGCGCCTGCGAGCAGGAAGAGGGCGGCCGAGATGAGGCCGTGGGTGATCATCTGCAGGAGCGCCCCGGAGAGCCCGGAGTCGTTGACCGCGAAGACGCCGATGATGATCAGGTTCATCTGCGCGAGGCTCGAGTAGGCGACGACGCCGCGGATGTCGGGCGCCCTGAAGGCGAGGAGCGAGCCGTAGACGAGCCCGATCGAGGCGAGGACGAGGATCGGCGTGCGCCAGTCGGCGACCACCGAGGGGAAGAAGGGGAGCGCAATGCGGAGGAAGCCGTAGCCGGCCGCCTTCGAGATCACGCCAGAGAGGAGCGCCGCGACCTCGGGTGGCGACTCCCGATAGGCATCCGGCAGCCATCCGTGGAAGGGCCAGAGCGGCGCCTTGACAGCGAAGGCGGCGGCGAAGCCGAGGAAGATCCAGACGCTTCCGCTCTGCCCGATCTCCTGCATGTCGAAGGTGCCGGCCGAGAGCCCGAGGGCGATGACGGCGACGAGCATGAGGAGCGAGCCCGCCAGCGTGTAGACAACGAACTTGATCGTCGCGCCGAGGCGGCCTGGCCCGCCCCAGACCCCGATCAGGATGTAGAGCGGGATCATCATCGCTTCCCAGAAGACGTAGAAGAGGAGGAGGTCCTGGGCGGCGAAGACGCCGACAGTCGCGCCCTCGAGGAAGAGGATGAGCCCGAGGTAGACGCCCATGCGCTCGCGACCGGTCCAGAACCCGTAGGCGATGGCGGCCGTCGAGACGATCACGGTCAGCCCCACGAGCCAGAGCGAGAAGTCGAAGAGCCCGACCGTGTAAGAGACGCCGAGGTCCGAGAACCATGAATGCGACGTCTCGTCCTGGAGGCCGGAGCTGCCGAAGTCGAAGTTGAACGCCGTCCCGACCCAGAGAGCAAGCTCGGCCAGAGCGACGAGCAGGGCAGAGCCTCCTGCCGCCCGCGCGGTCGGCCAGGGGACGATCCAGACCCAGAAGGCGCCGGCGATCGGGAGGAAGATGAGGGCGGTCGTCAACATGGCTACGTCACGAGGATGAAGACGACGGCGAGGACGGCGAGCCCGGCCGCGAGTGCGAACGCGTACTCACGGACGAACCCGGTCTGGACGGCTGAGAGGCGCCGCGCGGTCGCGCGCACTCCGGCTCCCAGCTCGCCGAGCGAGGCCAGGAAGACCGGCTGCTCGACGTAGCGGGTGAGGACGAGCGAGCCCCGGTCGGCGGGGTCATAGAACACGCGGTCGTAGGCTTCGTCGACGTAGAACTTGTGCTCGAGCGTTCGTGCCGCCCACGGCCAGCGCAGCCGGGCGCGTTCGGGAACGCTGCTCGGGCGTCCATACCAGCGCCAGGCAAGCCAGATCCCTGCGAGCGCGAGCGCCGTGGACGCAAGCACCGAGAAGGTGAGCGTCGTCCCGGTCGCCTCCGCCGCCGACTCCGCGACGGGGTCGATCCAGTCGGTCACGAGCTGCCAGCCCCACGGGACCTGCAGCCAGCCGCCGACGAAGGAGAGGACAGCGAGGACGCCGACCGGCCACGCCATCGCCAGCCCGCCCTCGAACCGCTTCAGGTGTAGGTGCTCGCGCGCAAAGGGCGTCATCTCGCCCCAGAACACGATGAAGAGGAGGCGGAAGGTGTAGAGGGCGGTGAGGAACGCGCCGATTGCGCCCGCCGTCCAGAGGATCCAGCCGAGAGTGCCCCCGGCGGCCAGGGTTGCGAGGATCGAGTCCTTCGAGAAGAAGCCGGCGAAGGGCGGGATCGCCGCGAGCGCGAGCGCTCCGACGACGAAGACCCGATAGGTGAACGGGAGCGCCCGCCCGATGCCGCCCATCTTGCGGATGTCCTGCTCGTCCGAGAGCGCGTGGATGACGATGCCGGCCGCCATGAAGAGGAGCGCCTTGAAGAAGGCGTGCGTCATCAGGTGGAAGAGACCGGGCCCGTACGCCGAGAGGCCGACAGCCGCGAACATGTAGCCGATCTGGCTCATCGTCGAGTAGGCGATGACGCGCTTGATGTCGGTCTGGACGAGCGCGACGAGGCCGGCGAAGAGGATCGTCACCGCCCCGAGGATCCCGGCCAGGTCCTGGATGGCCGGCGCGAGCTCGAAGAGGACATTGGTGCGGACGATCAGGTACACGCCCGCGGTCACCATCGTCGCCGCGTGGATGAGCGCGGACACCGGGGTCGGGCCTTCCATGGCGTCCGGAAGCCAGGTGTGCAGCGGAATCTGCGCGGACTTGGCCACGGCGCCGCCGAGGAGCCCGAGCGCGACCAGGACGGCGACGGTGCTCCCGTGCGGCACCACTTCGGAGTTGAGGACGGCGTTGAAGTCCACGGACCCGGTGCGCTGGATGAGGAGGAAGAGCGCGAGCACGAAGGTCGCGTCGCCGAAGGCGTTCATGATGAACGCCTTCTTGCCCGCGGCCACCGCCGTCGCCCGGAAGTGCCAGAAGTTGATCAGCAGGTAGGACGAGAGGCCGACCATGCCCCAGCCCGCGAGCAGGAGCAGCAGGTTCCCGGCCTGGACGAGCAGGAGCATCGAGAAGAGGAAGAGCGCCTTATAGGCGTGGTAACGGCGCTCCTCGGCGTCTCCGTCCATGTAGCCGACCGCGTAGGCGAGGATGAGGAACCCGACGCCGGAGACGACGAGCATCATGAAGACCGAGAGCGGGTCGACGAGGATCTCGGCGCCGACCTTGAAGCTCCCGGCCGAGAGCCAGGTCCACAAGGTCGAGTAGTGCGTGCGCTCGTCCGGGCTGTCGCCGAGAAGCGCGACGAACGCGATCACCGAGCAGATGAAGGACGCGAGCGCCGACCCGGCGGCGAGCCAGCCGGCCAGCGAGCGCGTGATGCGGGTGCCGGCGAGCGCGATCGCGAGGACGGCGGCGGCCGGGGCGAAGAGCGCGATCCAGGCGGCCGCGATCATCCGCGATGATCCGTCCGGTGACGTTTCCGAGCTTCAGGCGCGCGAAAAGCCAGCCAGGCAAGGACGCAGGGAGCCTTCGTACCTGTTGATACGAAGGTGACCGAGGACGCAGCGTGGCGCCGCTTTGCAGCCGGTCTGAAGCCGGAAGATGTCGCCGGGTGGGTCATCCTCTAAGGGTGGTGAGCTTGTCGACGTCGAGCTCCACTCGCCTGCGCGAAACCGCGACGATGAGGCCGAGGCCGACGACCGCCTCTGCGGCCGCCACGACCATGACGGTGAGCGCAAAGATCTGCCCCGAGCCCGTGCCGGTCTCGCGGGCGAAGGCAATCAGGGCGAGATTCCCGGCGTTCAGCATGATCTCGAGCGCGAGGAGGATGATCAGCGGGCTGCGCCGGATGAGCACGCCGAAGGCGCCGGTCGCGAAGAGGATCACCGAGAGGATCAGGTAGGCGGCAACGCCGGGCCCGGGCATCAGGAGCGGCTTTCCTTCGGGATCGCGCTTCCGAGGATGACGCCGCCGACCGCGGCGACGAGCAGGACGATGGACGTCACCTCGAACGCGAGCAGGTGATCGCCGAGGAAGAGCTGCCCGATCTGCGCAGGCGAGCCGAAGCCGGCCCCGATCTCCGCAGGCGTCGAGAGCTCGTCGCCCGCCTTCAGCGCGATGACGACGACGATCTCCACGGCGATCGCCGCTGCGGCGAGGATGGCCGCGAGGGACTGCATGGTCGGCTTGCCGGCCCAAGGAGCGTCAGCCCGCCCTCCGAGGTAGGCGATGACGAAGAGGAACATGACGACTACCGCGCCCGCGTAGACGAGCACCTGCGCGGCCGCGACGAACTCGGCCGCGAGCAGTAGGTACAAGACGGCGAGCGACGCGAGGTTCCCGATCAGCGCGAGCGCGCTGTAGAACGGGTTCGAGAAGAGGACGACTGCGGTCCCGGAGGTGAGGAGCGAGAGCGCCGCCAAGACCCAGACCACCCACACGAGGAAGTTCGTCAGGACTCCGCTCTCCAGACCGGGATCGGCGTGTCGTAGAGGTCGCGGTCGGCGACCGGCACGCGCTTGACCGGGGGCGCGAGCAGCATGTCCTTCGTGTAGATGAGGTCGTCGCGCGAGTACTCCGAGAGCTCATACTCGGCCTCGAGCGTGATCGCGTCGAACGGGCACGCGAGCTCGCAGTAGCCGCAGAAGATGCAGCGCGAGAGGTTGATCTCGTAGATCCGCGCGTAGCGCTCGCCCGGCGAGACGCGATTCTCCGCCGTGTTCTCGTCGGCCACGACGCGGATGCAGTCCGCCGGGCAGGCGGCCGCGCAGAGCGAGCAGCCGACGCACTTCTCGAGGCCGTTCTCGTGCCGCCAGAGGCGATGCCTGCCCCGAAAGCGTGGATAGACGGGGCGCTTGTACTCGGGGTACTGCTGCGTGATCGGCTTCTTGAAAATCTGCCGGAACGTGACGGCGAAGCCCTTGAGGCTGTCGAACGGCTGCGGGCTCATGCCAACGCCACGACAGTCGCCGTCACGAGGGCGTTGAGGGTCGCGACCGGGAGCAGCACCTTCCAGCCGAAGCGCATCAGCTGGTCGTAGCGGAGCCGCGGGAGGGTCGCGCGCATCCAGATGAAGACGAAGATGAAGGCGCCTAGCTTCAGCAGGAACCAGATCGGCCCGGGCAGGAACGGCCCGCCCCAGCCGCCGAAGAAGAGCGTGACGGCGAGGCCTGAGAGCGTGATCATGTTGATGTACTCCGCCGTCGAGAAGAGCCCGAAGCGCATGCCGCTGTACTCCGTGTGGTAGCCGGCGACGAGCTCCTGCTCGGCCTCGGGCAGGTCGAACGGCGGCCGGTTCGTCTCCGCGACGCCGGCGATGAAGAAGATCACGAGCCCGACGAACTGTGGCCCGGCGAACCAGATCGTCGCCTGCTGCTTCTCGACGATGTCGACGAGCGAGAGCGACTGGGCCATGATCACGACTCCGAGGACGGAGAGGGCGAGCGAGACCTCGTATGAGACGAGCTGAGCAGCGGTGCGCATGGAGCCGAGGAGCGAGTACTTCGACTCGCTCGCCCAGCCCCCGACGAGAAAGGCGTAGATGCCGATCGCCCCGAGGGCGAAGATGAGCAGGAGGGCGATGGAGACGTTCACGACCCAGCCGGTGATGTCGTAGCCGCCGACGTGCCAGACGGGGCCGAAGGGGATGACACTGAACGCGGCGAGGGCGGTGAAGCCGGCCACCGCGGGCGCGGCGATATAGAGGAGGTCGACGGCGCTCGCCGGGAAGAAGCTCTCCTTGCGCAGGAGCTTGACCAGGTCCGCGATGGGCTGCAGCAGGCCGAACGGGCCCGCGCGGTTGGGCCCGTAGCGAAGCTGCATGCGCCCGAGCAGTTTGCGCTCGAGCCACGTCGAGTAGGCGAACGCGGCCATGACGAGGTTGATGACGACGAGCGCCTTGATGACGTCGATCCACCAGGGCTGGTTCAGGCCCTGATCCATCAGCCTGTCACCTCGACGCGGTCGTGCAGGCCCTCCGCGTGCTCGGCGGGAATGCGGACGACGCCTGCGCGGAGCCGGCGGTTCACCCGAGCGCGAAGCGCCCGGCTCGTTCCGTTCGACCTCACCGTGACCTCGGAGCCGCTCGCGATGCCGCGCGCCGAGGCGTCCTCGTGGCTGAGCTCGACCTCCGCGGCCGGCCTCTGGAACTGGAGCTGGGGAACGCGCTCGACTGCTGTCCCGCTGAAGAGGGACCGGTACCGCACGAGCGCGAGCCCCTTCCCGCCGTTCTTCGGAGCCGTGGCTTTCGGCGCGAGCGCCTCTACGACGGGCGCTTCGACAGCGGGGAGCGGGGCGTGGTCCTCGGGGAGCATCCCCGGCCACGGGTCGACCTCGACTCCGAAGCGGCCGGCCAGCCGGGCGAAGAAGGCGAGCTCGCCCTCGCTCGGTGCCGGGACCGTGCGACGCTGGCGCTGCGGCCGGCCTTCGAGGTTGACGGTGGTCCCGTCGCGTTCGAGAAAGCTCGTGCCCGGGACGACGAGGTGTGACCAGAGGGTCGCCTCCGACTCGAACATCGCGGTGCTGAGCACGAAGCGCGCCCGCTCGGCCGCGTCGCGTACGCGCTGGTCCGCGGCAGCCTCGTCCCCGGAGACGATGACGACGCCGATCTCGCCCGCCGGGACCTCCCCGGGATCGCCCCAGGCTGCGGCGACGCCGCGTCCGTTCGGAGTCCCCGGAATGAAGTAGACCGATGCCTTGTCGCCGAGCGTCTCGGCGAGGGCGACCGCATGGGCTCCGCCGGTCTCGTCGTCCTCCGACCAGACGATCGCGACGTGCTCGCCCCGGTCGAGGCTCCGCCGGGTGTCTCGAAGCTCCGGTGCCGGGCTCTTCCCGCCGAGCTCGCCCGCTGCCCAGGCAGCGCTTCCCGGCTCGAGAGCAACGGTGCCCGCGGGGTTCAGAGTGATCACCTCGGCGCCGCCGCGGCGGGCCGCGCGCAGCCAGATGTCCAGGACGGGCGCGCGCTCCACGACGGGGTCGTCCCCGAAGACGAGGCAGACGTCGGCGTCGCGGATGGCCGAGATCGGGGCGCGGAAGCGGTCGAGCCCGGGATGGAAGCTGTCGGGCAGAAGTGCCGTCCCTCCACCCAGCCCCTCCTGCACGAGCCGGCGGATCGCGGTTGCCTGCTCGACGGTCTCGCCGCCGGAGAAGGCGACGACGATCGGGCCGCCGGCTTCCTGGAGGCCCTGCGCGGCCTCGTCGAGCGCGGCATCCAAGGAGATGGGTTCGAAGCCGCGGCGGCGGACCCGGCGGCGGGCCTGGGTGATCCGGTCCTCCGCGCGGAGGTGCGCGTAGCCGAAGCGGCCCTTGTCGCAGAGCCAGCCCTCGTCGACCTCGCCGTGGTTTCGGGAGAGGATCCGCGCCACCTTTCCTTCGCGCGTCGTCGCCCAGGTGTTGCAGCCGACGGGGCAGAGCCCGCAGACCGTCGGCACGTTCTGGATCTCCCAGGGCCGTGCGCGGAAGCGGTACGTCGTCGAGGTGAGCGCGCCGACCGGGCAGAGCTCGAGCACGTTGCCGGAGAAGTGCGCCCGGTAGGGCTCGTCCTCGAAAGTGGCGATGATCGACCCCGCGCCGCGGTCGATGGCGACGAGCTGCGCGTCTTCGGCGACCGTTTCCGAGAAGCGCGTGCAGCGGTAGCAGAGGATGCAGCGCTCGCGGTCGAGCGCGATCAGCGGCGAGACCGGGATCGGCTTGTCGAAGGTGCGCTTGGGGAAGCGCATGCGGGTCGAGCCCGGGCCCCAGCGGAAGGTGAGGTCCTGGAGCGGGCACTCGCCGCCCTTGTCGCAGTCGGGGCAGTCGAGCGGGTGGTTCAGGAGGATGAACTCGAGGACGGCGTTCTGGCCCTCGGCGGCCTTCGAGCTCGTCTGCGCTGTGGAGAGGACGAGGCCCTCCTGCGCGGTCATCGTGCAGGCGGCCTGCAGTTTCGGCATGCCCTCGACCTCGCAGAGGCACATGCGGCAGGCGCCGACGGGCGCGCCAAGGCGGGGCTCGTAGCAGAAGACGGGTATCTCGATGCCGGCGTCGAGCGCGGTCTCGATCATCCCTTGGCCCTTCGGGACCTGGATCTCGCGGCCGTCGATGGTGACGGTGACGAGCTCGGGGCTGCTCACCGGCTCTTTCTCCGTGCAAACCGCGCGCCATCAGTGCGGCGGAGAGCGATACGCTCGAAGCGGGTGGTGGTCTGGGGTGGCCCCGCGGGCCCTGTCTCCAGGGGCCGCGTCATGCGGGCACCTCGATCTCGGCGCGGACGCGGGCGTGGTGCTGGTCGACCGGGGCCATGACGTGGTCCAGGGTCGAGTCTCCGTGGAACGGACAGCCGCCCTCGTCGATGTGCCGCTGATACTCGCTGCGGAACTTCGCCACGTAGCTCGCGACCGGCATCGCCGCGGCATCGCCGAGCGGGCAGAGGCAGTTGCCCAGAATGCGGTCGCACACGTTCAGGAGCAGGTCGAGCTCGCCCTGCGAGGCCTCGCCGTCCTCGATCTTCCGCAGGATCGACACCATCCAGCGCGTGCCCTCGCGGCACGGCGTGCACTTGCCGCACGACTCGTGCATGTAGAACTGTGCGACCCGCAGGCCGAGCTGCACCATGCAACAGCGCTCGTCCATGACGATCACGGCCCCGGAGCCCAGCATCGTCCCCCGCTCCGCCATCGAGTCGAAGTCGAGCCCGGTGTCGACCTCCTCGGCCGTGAGGACGGGCACCGACGACCCGCCGGGGATGATCGCCTTCAGCTCGTGGCCTTCGGGGATCCCGCCGCCGATGTCGTAGATGAGCTCCCGGAGGCTCGTGCCCAGCTCGACTTCGTAGTTTCCACCGTTGACGACGTTTCCCGACAGCGAGAACACCCGTGTCCCGGCCGAGTGCTCGACGCCGAGCTTCGCGTACTTCCTCCCGCCCATTTCGACGATCTTCGGGACGGTCGCGAGCGTCTCGACGTTGTTGATCAGGGTCGGGGATGCGTACACCCCCGAGATCGCTGGGAAGGGCGGCTTCGAGCGCGGCTGGCCCCGCTTGCCCTCGAGCGACTCAAGCAGTGCCGTCTCCTCGCCGCAGATGTAGGCGCCCGCCCCGCGATGGACGACGATGGTCAGGTCCCAGCCGGACCCGAGGACGTTGGCCCCGACGAGCCCTGCCCGGCGCGCCTCTTCCAGCGCGTCCCGGACGATCTCGAACTCGGTCAGATATTCGCCCCGGAGATAGATGAAGGCCACGCTCGCGCCAATCACATGCGAGGCGATGACGACGCCTTCGATGAACATGTGCGGGAGGCGTGCGAGGATCTCGCGGTCCTTGAACGTCCCCGGCTCCGACTCGTCCGCGTTCGCGACGAGGTAGATCGGCTTCGGCGACTCCTCGGGCTTGGGCAGGAAGCTCGCCTTGCGGCCCATCGGGAAGCCGGCGCCCCCGCGACCGCGCACGTCTGCCGCGAGGAGCTCGTCGAGGACGGCCGTCCGCTCCATCTTCAGCGACTTCTTGAGCGACTTGTAGCCGCCGACCTTCTCGTACTCGGACAGCCGGGTGAGGTCGTGTCCCTCGGCGTCCCGGAAGAGGAGCTTTGTCTTGGCCTTCTTACTCAGCGCCATTGCGCAGCTCCTCGACGATCGCGGGCACATCCTCCGGCCGGACCGGCTCGCGGTAGCGGTGGTCGACGGAGACGACGGTGCCCCAGCCGCAGCCGCCCGCGCACTCGACCGTCCGGAGCGTGAACTCTCCGTCTTCACTCGTCTCGCCGGCGTGGATCCCGAGCCCGACCTCGAAGGCCTCGAGCACCTGCTGGGCGCCGACGAGCGCGCAGGACACGTTCGTGCAGACTTCGATCGTGTGCCGCCCGACGGGCTCGAGGTGAAACATGTCGTAGAAGCTCGCGATCGCCTGACAGTAGGCAGGGGTCAGTTCGAGCGCTTCGGCCACCTCGCGGAAGGCGTGCGGTGGAAGCCAGCCGTAGCGCTCCTGAGCGAGTCGGAGGGCGGGCATGACGGCCGAGCGTCGCTGCGGGTACAGGGCCGCGATCGTCTGGATCTCGTCATAGAGCACGCTCGACATCAGCGGTCGCAGTCCCCCATGACGGTGTCGAGAGAGCCGAGGATCGCGATGAGGTCGGCGACGAGCGCGCCTTGCACCGTGGTCGCGGTCGCCTCGAGGGCGACGAACGACGGCGCGCGGAACTTCACGCGCCAGGGCTTCGACCCGCCGTCGGAGACCACGTAGCAGCCGAGCTCGCCGCGCGCCGACTCGACGGCGACGTACACCTCGCCGGCCGGCACGCGGTAGCCCTCCGTGACGAGCTTGAAGTGATGGATCAGGCTCTCCATCGACGTGTGCAGCTCGTGGCGCGGTGGCAGAACGATCTTGCGGTCGTCCACGATCCACGGGCCCTCGGGCATGCCGTCGAGACACTGCTGGACGATGCGCGCCGACTGACGCATCTCGTCCATGCGCACCTTGTAGCGGTCGTAGACGTCGCCGTTGAAGTAGACGGGAACGTCGAAGTCGACCTGGTCGTAGGCGAGATAGGGCTCGACCTTGCGGAGGTCCCAGTCGATGCCTGAGGCGCGGAGCACCGGGCCAGACTGGCCGAGAGCGATCGCGTCCTCCGCGGAGAGAAGCCCGATGCCCTTCGTCCGCTCGAGCCAAATCGCTTGCCGGTCGAGGAGCGCCTCGTACTCGTCCACGCGCGTCGGGAACATGTCAGCGAACTTCCGGCACTCCGTGTAGAAGCCGGGTGGGATGTCCTCGGCGAGCCCGCCGGCCTGGAAGTACCGCGTGTGCATGCGGACGCCGGTGACGAGCTCAAAGAGATCGAGGACGGCGTCGCGCTCGCGGAAGCAATACCAGAGGAGCGAGATCGCCCCAAGCTCGAGCGCGCCTGTGCCGAGCCAGATCAGGTGCGAGTGGATCCGGCTGAGCTCGCAGAGAAGCGTGCGCATCCAGGTCGCCTTGGGCGGCGGCTCCACTCCGAGGAGCTTTTCGATGGCGAGCACGAAGGCGAGCTCGTTGATCTGGAAGGAGAGGTAGTCGATCCGCTCCGGGTATGTGATCGCCTTCCACCACGTCTTCTGCTCCATGTTCTTCTCGAACCCGGTGTGGAGGTAGCCGATGACCGCCTCGACGCCTTCCACCCGCTCGCCGTTCAGCTCGACGATGAGGCGGAGCACGCCGTGCGTCGACGGGTGGTTCGGCCCAAAGTTGACCTCGAGGATGTCGCCTTCCTCGCGGAGGGCGGGATCGACCTGGAGCACCGTCGGGATCGGGCTCGGAATCCGCGTCCCGCTGTAGATCGGCGCCTGCTTGCTCGGCGCGAGCGTCATTCCTCTCCCGAGAAGCGCACCGGCTCGCCCCCCATCGGGTAGTCCTTGCGGAGGGGGTGACCCTCCCAGTCGTCGTCCATAAGGATCCGCTTCAGGTTGGGGTGGCCCTCGAAGACGATCCCCATCAGGTCGAACGCCTCGCGCTCATGCCAGTCGGCCGTTGGCCAGACGGAGACGACGCTCGGCACGGGCTCGCCGTCGTCGCACCAGACCTGAAGGCAGACGCGCGGCGCCTCGCGGGACCCCGACACGACGGCGAGGAGCTGGTAGGAGACCGAAAAGCGCTTCGCCCTGGGCTCGGGCTTCCTCGCGAGGCCCCAGGACCCCGGCAGGTTGATGTCGCGGCCCTCGGCATGGCCCCAGTAGCCGGCGACCGGGCGCTCGTTCCAGCCGAGATAATCCGTCGCGGCGATGTCGGAGAGGAAGTTGAAGCCCTGCTCGTCGCGCAGGTAGCGCGCGGCGTCGAGCAGGCGCGCGGTCTCGACGACGACCGTGGTCTCGCCGCGGCTCGCCCCGACGGACGCGAAGCCGGGAACCTCGGCGTAGGTCATTCGGCGACTTCGCGGATCTCGTAGGCGGGCGGGACGCCGGCCAGGATCTTCTCCTGCAGACGGACGATGCCCTCGAGGAGCGCCTCCGGCCGGGGCGGGCAACCGGGCACGTGCACGTCGACCGCAACGATCTTGTCCACGCCCTGGAGCACGGCGTAGTTCGCGAACATCCCGCCCGAGCTCGCGCAGGCGCCCATCGCGATGACCCACTTCGGCTCGAGCATCTGGTCGTAGATCTGGCGGAGCGGCGCGGCCATCTTGTGGGAGACGCGGCCGGACACGATCATCAGGTCGGCCTGCCGCGGCGAGGAGCGGAAGACCTCCGCGCCGAAGCGGGCGACGTCGTAGCGCGAGCCGACGATCGCGATCATCTCCATGGCGCAGCACGCGAGCCCGAACGTGTCCGGCCAGATCGAGTGGCCCTGCGCCCAGGCGACCGCTTTCCCCACGGTGGTGAGGCCGAGCCGGCTCTCGAGGTCGCCGAGCTCCTGCTCGAAGACGCCCGGTCCTTTCCGTCGCATGAGCGTGCGCTCGGTTTGCAGGCCGTAGTCGGCGAGCCGCTTTTTGCGCCCTACGTTCGCCAATCCAGAGCCCCCTTCTTCCAGACGTAGACGTAGGCGACCGCGAGGATCGCGATGAAGAAGCCGAACTCGGCCAGGGCGAAGGTCCCGAGGGCGTCCAGCCACAGCGCCACCGGGTAGAGGAAGACGATCTCGATGTCGAAGACGATGAAGAGCATCGCCGTCAGGTAGAAGCTGATCGTGAAGCGCTGCTGCTTGGGGGGTCCGACCGAGACGCCCGACTCGAAGGGGATCACGCGGGCCCGTGCGCGCGTCTTCGGCTTCGTGGCGAACAGGAAGGAAAACGCGATCAGCGAGGCGGGAATCGCCAGCGCGAAGAAGCCGTAGACGAGGAAGGGGAACCAGTCGTCCAGAACCGCCAGCGGCACGCCCGCATACTAACTGCCCTCGGGTGCGTGAGCCTTGTCACGAACTACTCGTTCTTTCTCGCTTTTTCTGCGCCTTCCGTGTCACAAGGTCGGGGGGTGTTTGACCGCTTAGGCCGTTGGTACACTGAGACCGATGGTGACCGTCACCGAGTCTGCGGCGTCGAAGATCCGCTCCCTCATGGCCGAAGAGCCGGAGGGTGAGATTTCCGTGCTCCGCATCGCCATCCAGGGCGGCGGTTGCTCGGGGTTCCAATACGCGCTCGGGTTCGACCGCGGCCCCCAGGACGGGGACAACGAGATCGAGATGAACGGCGTCCGCGTCGTCATCGACCCCTTCAGCGCTCCCTATCTGGCGGGCGCCGAGATCGACTACGTCGACGCGCTCATGGGCGCTGGGTTTGCCATCAACAACCCGAACGTCCAGGCGGCATGCGGGTGCGGCTCCTCCTTCCAGGCGAAGGAAGGCGTCGTCGAGGGCGAGCCTGCGCACACGCATGCGGGCGGCGGTTGCGGCTCCGGCTGCTCCCACTAGCTTCGACGCAAGGCGGCTAGCATCGAGGCAGGCGTGAGCGAAAGCGTTTGCGACATCACGATCATCGGTGCAGGCCCGGTGGGCCTCGCGGCCGCGTACTACGCGGGCCACCGCGACGCCAGCGTCCGGATCGTCGAGAGCCTCGGCCAGATCGGCGGCCAGGTCGCGGCCGTCTACCCGGAGAAGCATGTCTACGACGTCGCCGGGCATCCGAAGATCCAGGGCCAGGCCCTCGTCGATCTCTGCGTCGAGCAGGGCCTCCAGTTCGGGGCCGACGTGCATCTCGACGAGGAGGTCGCCGATCTCGAGCGGATCTCCCAGAACGGCGAGGAGGTTCTCGCGCTGACTACGAAGGCGGGCAGCCGGTTCCTCTCCCGCGCCCTCATCGTCACGGCCGGCCACGGGGCCTTCGAGCCGCGCAAGCTCGAGCTCGACGGGCTCGACGACTGGGAGGGACGCGGCCTGCACTACTTCGTCCGGCGCAAGGACGCCTTCAAGGACAAGAACTGCGTCATCGTCGGCGGGGGCGACTCGGCCCTCGACTGGACGCTCGGCCTCCAGGACACCGCCGACCTCCCGATCACGCTGGTGCACCGGCGGGACCGCTTCAGGGCGCTCGAGACCTCCGTGAACGAGGCTCGCCGGCTGGAGGGGGAAGGCGGAGTCCGCATCTGCGCGCCCGCCGAGCTGCGCGAGATCCACGGTGACGGCTCGATTCAGGCCGTGACCGTCGAGGACACCGTGAGCGGCGACACATTCGACCTCGACTGCGACGCCCTCATCCTTCTGCTCGGCTTCCACTCCCACCTCGGCTCGATCGCCGAGTGGGGCCTCGAGCTGCACGGGAAGCGGCAGATCCTCGTCAACCCGATGACGTTGGACACCTCCATTCCGGGCGTCTACGCCGCGGGAGACGTGGCCGGCTACGAGGGCAAGATCACGCTGATCACGATCGGCTTCGGCGAGGCCGCCGTCGCGGCCAACAACGCCATCGCCCGCATCCGCGGCGAGAAGGTGCAGCCGAAGTACTCGACGGATTGATTCGGTTTCCCCTTTAGGGGGAGAACCGCGCCGCTCCGGCGGCCGAATACAGAGTCGTGAGCGAGAAGCACGCCGTCGAGTGCCTTCGGTGCGGCACCTTTCGCACGATCGAGCGCGAGCGAACCCAGCGCCTCGTTCCGGGCGAATGCGCCAAGTGCGGCTACCTCGGCTGGGCGCTTGTCGCCGACCTCTCCGAGCCCGTGCGCCGGACGCTCCGCGAACGGCCTCCGGAGCGGCGCGGCCGGCGGCTGCACGCCGTCTAGACTCCTGGGCGTGGCCACCACGCCGAAGGAGCTTTGGGGCACGGAAACCCGCAAGGCTGTCGAGAACTTCCCGGTCTCGGGCGAGCCGATCCCGGTCTCGGTCGCACGCTGGCTCGGGCGCATCAAAGCCGCCGGCGCCCGCGTGAACGCCGACCTCGACCTCCTCGACAAAGACAAGGCCGAGCGCATCGCGGCCGCCGGAGACCGGATCGCAGCAGGTGAGTTCGACGACCAGTTCCCGATCGACGTCTTCCAGACGGGCTCGGGGACGTCCTCGAACATGAACGCCAACGAGGTCATCGCCGAGCTGGCGGGCGAGGACGTTCACCCGAACGACGACGTGAACATGGGCCAGTCGTCCAACGACGTCTTCCCCTCCGCCGTCCATCTGGCGGCACTCGACGAGCTCGTCAACGTGCTTCTGCCCGCGCTCGATCGGCTGGCGGAGTCGCTGGAGGGGAAGGCGCGCGAGTTCGACGACGTGATCAAGTCCGGGCGTACGCATCTGATGGACGCCGTCCCTGTCACGCTCGGCCAGGAGTTCGGCGGCTATGCGGCGCAGGTCCGGCAGGGACGCGCCCGCATCGAGGCCACGCTCGGGCGGGTCGGCCAGATTCCCCTGGGAGGGACCGCCACCGGCACGGGGCTGAACACCCACCCCGAGTTCGCCGAGCGCGTGCGCGCCCTGCTCACCGAGCAGACGGGGCTGACGATCTCCGCGCCGGCCGATCCCTTCGAGGCGCAGGCCGCCCGGGACGCTTTCGTCGAGGCCTCCGGCGCCTTGAAGACCGTCGCCGTCTCCCTCACCAAGATCGCCAACGACATCCGGCTCATGGGCTCCGGCCCGCGCGCAGGCCTCGCCGAGATCGCGCTGCCCGAGCTCCAGAAGGGGAGCTCGATCATGCCCGGCAAGGTGAACCCGGTCATCCCGGAGGTCGCCACCCAGGTGGCCGCCCAGGTGATCGGAAACGACGCGGCGATCACCGTCGGAGGGCTCCAGGGCCATTTCGAGCTCAACGTCTTCGTCCCCCTCCTCGCCCGCAACCTTCTCCAGTCGATCCGGCTTCTGGCGAACGCGTCGCAGCTGCTCGCCGAGAAGTGCGTGGCCGGGATCGAGGCCAACCGGGAGACGTGCGAGCGCTACGCCGAGTTGACGCTCTCGGCCGCCACCGCACTGAATCCGTACGTCGGCTACGACAAGGTCGCGGAGATCGTCAAGGAGGCCGCCGCCTCCGGGCGCTCCCTTCGCGAGGTCGCCCGCGAGGCCGGCGTCGCAGACGACTTGCTCGACAAGGCGCTCGACTACCGCGCCATGGCGAAGCCGCACCGCCTCACCTAGTCGCGCGGCTTGACCACGCTGATCGGCGCCGTCCAGGGCAAACGACCTGGCTGCGAGCGGGGTCCCGTCCGGAGCGGTTCCCGCGGGCACGCCCGTCTCGCTTGTCGGGGCAGGAGACTCGCCGAAATTCGGGAATCTTGCGAACGTGGCGACGCTCACGAAGCCTCTCCTCCTGCTCGCGGTGGCTTTCGCCGCCCTCGTCCTCCTGTCCCCGGGGGCACGGGCGCGCTTCCCGTCGTTCGACCTCCTCGGGTCGAGGACGCAAGCGCCCTCGGAAAGCGCGTCCCAGCTCTCGACCGCCGAGTTCGACGTGGTCGGGGTCGGCTACACGCCGGGACGGCTCAGGTCCTTCGCCGGCGACCCTGCGAACAAGACGGATGCCTCGGTCGAGGGCGTCGACCTCGAATGCTGGTACTACGGGATCGCCGGCGCCCGGGGCGCGTTCCAGATCTGCTTCGAGAACGGCCGCTTCAGCACGAAGACGCGCTTCAGCCGCATCGCGGTCAGCAGCTGATCGCGCCCCTGCCAGTCTCGGCCGCGTGGCGCTGTTCGTCTGCGCGATAGGACGAGCGGACGAGCGGCCCGGAGAAGACGGAGCCGAAGCCGAGCTCCTCACCCTGCTCGCGAAACCAGCGGAACTCATCCGGGTGCACCCAGCGGTCGATCTGTGCGTGCTTCGGCGAGGGCTGGAGGTACTGGCCGATCGTGACGACGTCGATGCCGTGCGAGCGCAGGTCGCGCATCGTCTCCACGACCTCGTCGTTCGTCTCGCCGAGGCCGACGATGATTCCCGACTTCGTCAGCACGGGATAGTCCGCGATCTCCTTTGCGCGCGCGAGCAACCAGAGCGCCTTGTCGTATGAGGCCTTCGCGCCGCGCATGCGCCGGTGGAGCCGGCGGACGGTCTCGATGTTGTGGTTGAAGACATCGGGGCGCGCCGCGAGCACCGTGCGGAGCGCGTCCTCCTCGACATCGAGGAAGTCGGGAGTCAAAACCTCGACCGACGCCCCCGGAAGCTTCTTCTTCAGCGCCCTGATGGTTGCCGCGTAATGGCCTGCGCCGCGGTCGGGGACGTCGTCGCGGTCGACCGACGTGACCACGATGTGCTTGAGGCCCATCTGCGCCGCGGCCTGGGCGAGGCGGAGCGGCTCGAGCGGATCGGGCGGGTGCTCGGGCTTCCCGGAATGGACGTAGCAGTAGCGGCAGGCACGCGTGCAGGTATCCCCGAGGATCTGGAACGTCGCGGTCCCGCGGCCCCAGCACTCGGAGATGTTCGGGCAGCGAGCCTCTTCGCAGATCGTGTGCAGGCTCTGCCCGTGGATGAGATCTCGCACCTCGAAGTAGCGCGAGTCGGCGCTCGGCGCGCGCACCTTCATCCATTCCGGCCGGCGCGGCCTCTCGGCGACGGGCAGGGAGCGCTCCATCTCTGTAAGTCTATGGACGATGGTGCCCGAAGCCCCGCTCGAGGACTCAGGCGTCGGGCTGGTGCCCGCCGGTGAGGGCTGGTTCGTCGTCAACGCGAAGGATGCGCGCTGGCGCGACGCCGGCCCCCTCACGAAGCTCTGCTTCTTCGAGGGCGAAGGGGCGTTCTGGGAGGTCGGCGTCAACCTGAGCGTGCTCGAGCCTGGGCATCCGATGGCGATGTATCACTACGAGAACGATCAGGAGGACTTCCTTGTCCTCTCCGGTGAGGCCATCCTCGTGGTCGAAGGGGAGGAACGGACACTCCGTGCCTGGGACTTCTTCCACTGCCCGACCGGCACCCGGCACGTCATCGTCGGAGCCGGAAGTGTGCCCTGCGTCGTCGTCTCGGTCGGCTCGCGGACGAACGCCGAGGGCGACTGGGGCGGTTACACCGTCGACGAGGCGGCACTGAGGCATGGTGCGGGCGTCGAGACGGAGACCACGGATCCGGCTGAGGCATACGCCCGCTTTCCGGAGAGGCGCTTCACCCGCTATCAGGACGGTTGGCTGCTGTGACCGGCGTTCCCGAAGCGCCGCTCGAGCGCACCGAGAACGGGATCGAGGCCGCCGGTGAGGGCTGGTTCGTCCTCAACGCGGGGGATGCGGTCTGGGGCGAGTCGGAGACGATGGGCGTCTTCACGCGGCTCGGCGAGAGCAAGCAGGCTCGCTTCCCGCAGGTCGGGTTCAACATCGGCGTCCTTTGGCCGGGTCAGCCGGCCTGCATGTATCACCGAGAGCCCAATCAGGAGAACTTCCTGATCGTCTCCGGCGAGTGCGTCCTCCTCGTGGAAGGGCAGGAGCGACGCATGAAGGCGTGGGACTTCTTCCACTGCCCGGCCGACACCGACCACGTCTTCGTCGCGACCGGAACCGAGCCGTGCGTCGCGGTTGCCGTCGGCTCGCGGGCGAGCGACGACGTCGTCTATCCGGAATCCGAGCTCGCACAGCGCTACGGCGCGGGCGTTCAGAAGGAGACGACGGATCCCAAGGAGGCGTACGAAGGCATGACGGTTGAGGACGCCGCCTATAGGGACGGCTGGCTGCCCGGCCTGTAGCTTCCCGCTGCGTGCGGCAACTCAGAAAGGGCCAAGTAACAGACTGTTACTTGTGCTCTTTCGTTTCACGTTGTCTGTCTTGTGCGAGACCGAAACGCGCACGCTGGGAGGATGCTGTCGTTTGCTCCTCGGATCGACATGCGTCTCGTCGCGGCTGCCGAACGCTTGGACAACGCGACGACTCCAATCGCAGAGACGAATCGCCGCGTCGGTCTCGTGGCGGACGAGCTTGGCCTTATGCGCCCTAGCTACGAGCGGTGCGGAGCATCGTCAAGCGTGCGCGGGGCCGGGGCTGGGAGGCGACGTCTGCGGAAGTCCTGCTCGAGATCGCCTTCCGGTCAAGACCTCCGACGGCCTTCATCGATCACCTGACCGGGACGCTTCCTCCTCGCCTCAATTGAGGCGAGGAGAAGGCCAAGTAACAGACTGTCACTTGGCTGCCGTGAGGCGCGTATGGACAGGTTGCTCCCACAGTCCGGCGCCGTCGTCGGCGGGAAGGTCCGAGAGCTCGAGGCCGAAGACCTCCGCGATGGCGGCGGCGGCGAGCGGGCGCACCTCGTCGACCGTCACCGGCCTGTCGAGCTCGCGCGACAGCGTCGTGAAGGCGGCGTCCTCGAGGCCGCAGGCTGTGATCCAGTCGGTGAAGGGCGCGGGATCGAGGTCGACGTTCAGCGCGTAGCCGTGCGTCGTCACCCAGCGCGAGATGTGGACGCCGATCGAGCAGAGTTTCCGCGGCGGGCGCTCCAGCCAGACACCGGTGAGCCCCTCGATGCGCGTCGCCTCGACGCCGAGCGCGGAAGCCGTCCGGATGACCGACTCCTCCAGATCGCGGCAGTAGCGTTTGACGTCGCGTCCGTGTCGGTTAAGGTCGAGGATCGGGTAGCAGACGAGCTGGCCCGGCCCGTGGTAGGTCGACCTGCCGCCGCGGTCGGTTTCCACGACCTCGACCTCGGCGTTCTCGGGGACGTGGAGCTCCTCCTCGTCCGTCCGTCGGCCCAGTGTCACCACCGGCGGGTGCTCGAGCATGACGACCGTGTCCGGGATGGCGCCCTGGGAGACCGCCCCGGCGAGGGCGCGCTGCAGGGTCCACGCCTCCGTGTAGGGCGTGAGTCCCAGGTTCAGCAGGTAGCCCGCCTGGGACACGCTACTCGGTTGATTCGTCCCAGGACTGCAGGCGCTCGCGGAGGTCGCGCAGGAAGCGCCCCGCGAGGGCGCCGTCCACCAGGCGGTGGTCGTACGTGAGCGTCACGTTCATCATCGAGCGGATCGCGATCGCGTCCTGGCCGTCCTCGTCCTCCACGACCCAGGGCCGCTTCACGACGGCGTAGGTGCCGAGGATCGCTGCCTGCGGTTGGCTGATGACCGGCGTCCCGTGGAAGGTGCCGTACCCGCCCGGGTTCGTGATCGTGAAGGTGCCGCCCTGCACGTCGTCTGGGAGCAGCTGCTTGTCGCGCGCTCTCTGGGCGATGTCCGTGATCGCCTTCGCCATCCCGAGCAGATTGAGGGTCTCCGCGTTCTTCACGACGGGAACGATCAGGCCCTTGCCGTCGGCGAGCTCGACCGCGAAGCCGAGGTTGACGAAGTTCCGCGTGACGATGGAGTCGCCGCGGATCTCGCCGTTGATCCATGGGTAGTCCTTGAGCGTGTCGACGACCGCGCGCGCGACGAAGGCGAGGTAGGTCGGGTTGACGCCGTAGGAGCCGGCCCACTCTTTCTTCAGGCGCTGCCGAAGAGCGGCGATCCTCGTCATGTCGATCTCGATCGAGCTCGTGACGTGCGCGGAGGTGTCGAGGGAGCGGCGCATGTGCTCGGCGATCCCCTTGCGCATGGCGCTCATCGGTTCGACTGTCTCGCCCGCCTGTGGCTCCTGCGGTTGGGCCGGAGCGGCCGCTTTCGGAGCTTCGGGAGCGGCCGGCGCAGGTGCCTCGGCCGGGGCGGCCGGGGCCGCGGCCTGGCCGTGTTCCACGTAAGCGAGAATGTCTTTCTTCGTCACGCGCCCGCCGCGGCCGGTGCCTTCGATGCTCGAGACGTCGATGTTGTGCTCGGCGGCGATGCGGGCGACCACCGGTGAGACGAACTTGGCCTCACGACGGCCGTTCCCCTCCTCTGCCTGCGCTGGAGGAGCGGGCGCGGGCTCGGGAGCGGGGACAGGCTCGGGTGCGGGAGCCTGGGCTTCCTCGGCCTTCTGCTGGGTCGGGGCCTCGCCCTCGGCGCCGGAGGCGGCCTCCGCCTCGGCCGCGGCCTCCGCCCTGGGCGGCTCAGGCGCCTCTTGGCGCTCGACCGGAGCGCCCTCGGGCGCAATCACGGCGATCTTCGTGCCGACGGCGACGGTCTCGCCCTCCTGGGCGAGGATCTGCTGGAGGACTCCGGTCGCCGGGCTCGGCACCTCAGTGTCGACCTTGTCGGTCGAGATCTCGAGGAGCGACTCGTCGGCGGCGATCGCCTCGCCCTCCGACTTGAGCCACTTCGTGATCGTCCCTTCGGAGACGGACACGCCCATCTGGGGCATGACGACGTCGACTGCGGTTCCGGTGGCCATCAGTATTCGGCGAGCTCCTTCAAGCCGGCCACGACGTCCTCGACCTGCGGGATGAAAGCCTTCTCGAGCGGAGGCGAGAACGGCACCGGCGTGTCGGGCGCCGCGATCCGGCGCACGGGCGCATCGAGGTTCTCGAAGGCGTCCTCGCTGATCGTCGCGGCGATCTCCGCGCCGAACCCTCCGGTGTGCGTGTCCTCATGGAGGATGAGCGCCTTCGACGTCTTCTCGACGGAGCGCAGCACGGCCCCCTTGTCCCACGGCGCGAGCGTCCGCAGGTCGAGGATCTCGACCGAGAGCCCCTCCTCCTCGAGCTTCTGCGCGGCCTCGCTGGCGGTGTAGACCATCGCTCCCCAGGTGATCAGGGAGATGTCGTCGCCCTCACGGTGGAGCCGGGCCTCGCCGAAGGGAACGGTGTAGCGCTCTTCGGGCACCTCGTCCTTGATGCGCCGGTAGAGGTGCTTGTGCTCGAAGTAGAGGACGGGATTCGGGTCTTGGATCGCCTCGATGAGGAGCCCCTTCGCGTCGGCGGGCGTCGCCGGGCAGACGACCTTGAGGCCGGGGATGTGCGCGAAGCTCGACTCCGGGTTCTGGGAGTGGAACGGGCCGCCCGAGAAGCCGCCGCCCGAGGGAAGGCGAACGGTGATCGGCACCGGTGTGCCCGCGCGGTAGCGCTGCTTGGCGGCAACCGTGACGAGGTGGTCCCACGCGCACGAGATGAAGTCGGCGAACTGCATCTCGGCGACCGGGCGCATGCCCATTATCGCCGCGCCGGTGCAGCCGCCCACGATCGCCGTCTCGGAGAGGGGCGCGTCGATCACGCGCCACGGGCCGAACTCCTCCTGGAAGCCCTGCGTCACTTTGAACGCGCCGCCGTAGACGCCGACGTCCTCGCCGATGATGAAGACGCGCTTGTCCCGTTGCATCTCCGAACGGAGCCCGTCGGAGATCGCCTGCAGATACGTCTTGACTGCCATCGGTTTCCCTACTTGTGGTGGGGTGTTTCGAGGTCTTCGGGGTTCGCGAACACCCCGTCGAGGAGGGTGTCGACGTCCGGCATCGGGCTCTCGTCGGCGCGCTTGACGGCGTCGTTCAGGACCTTCTTCACCTCGCCGCGGATCTCCTCTTCTTCCTCGTCCGTGAACTGGGCGTTCTCGCGGAGCCACGTGCGGTAGCGCTCGAGCGGGTCGCGCTTGGCCCACTCCTCGAACATCTCCTTGGGGACGTAGGAGGCGTCATCGTGGACGGCGTGACCCTCCATGCGAAGCGTGAGGCATTCGATGAGCGTCGGGCCCCCGCCCTCGCGCGCCTTGTCGATCGCGGCCTTCGCCTCGCGGTAGACGGCGAGAACGTCGGTCCCGTCCACGACCACGCCGTCGAAGCCGTACGCCTTCGCCCGGTCGGCGATGTGCTCACATGCGTACTCGAGATGCGTCGGGGTCGAATAGGCCCACTGGTTGTTGTCGCAGATGAAGACCACCGGGAGGCGCCGCACGCCGGCGAGGTTCATGCCCTCGTGTGTGTCGCCGCGGGCGGAGGCGCCTTCGCCGAACCAGGCGAGGGCGACGCGCTTCTCCTCGCGTATGCGGAAGGCGAGCGCGCACCCGACGGCCACCGGCAGCATCGCTGGAAGGTGGCTGACCATGGCGATCAGGCCGAGGCGGTCGTCTGCCATATGCACGTTCCCGTCCTTGCCCTTGGTCGGGCCGTCGGCGCGACCCATGAACTGCGCGAAGATCCGCCACGGCTCGACGCCGCGCACAATGTGCACGCCCATGTCGCGGTGGAGCGGCGTGCCGACGTCATCCGGGCGCATCGCCGTCGCGATGCCCACCGAGGCGGCCTCGTTCCCGCGCCCGGTGTAGAAGCTGCCCGGGATCTTTCCCTGCTTGTAGAGGATGTGGCCGCGCTCCTCGATCCCGCGGGTGAGGAGCAGGTTGCGGTAGATGCCAAGCAGGTCCTCGCGGTCGAGGCCCGCCTCCTTGATCTCCGTCAAAGAGCTGACTGGCTCTGCTTCCCTGGCAACGGCCATGCCGCGTCGAACTGTAGCCGCTCCAGTACGGTGCGAGCATGGGCAAGGCCTCCGACTGGCTTCGCGAGGAGCGCCGCAAGACGCTCGGCGACTGGGTCGCCTTCTGCCTCTCCTGCGGGCACGCGCAGCGCTACTTCGAGGAGTGGGAGGCCGAGCTGCCGGAGAGCTGTCCGGCCTGCGGCGGCGAGATGCGGCATCGCTGTCCCTCCTGCGACGCGCGCTTCTCGTCGGCCTTCGCCGTCGAGTGCGAGGCCTGCGGCGGCCCGCTCCGACCGGCCGAGGCTTTCGGCGGTCCGATCCGGAAGAGCTAGGTGCCCTGGATCTCGGAGAAGCGGATGAGGGTGACCACGTCCTCTTCCGTGACGTCGCGGTTGTAGAGGTGCCCCAGGAAGCTCGCGAGGTCCTCGGGCCGGCGGATCTCCGGGTTGTCGTGCTCGATCTCGCGAGGCGAGAGCTCCATCAGACGCTTGACCTCGACCTTGTCGATGACGGCGTCGAAGATCTTCTCGCGCGGCCCGTAACGCTGACCGACGAGGATCTGCACGACCATCCCCTTCTTGTACTTGAGGGACTTGTCCCCGAGCCGGATCGTGGCGGTCTTCCGCCTGCTGCGAAGCTGGTCGGCCACCATGGGCGAGTAGAAGTTGAGGGCGTACATGGAACTGGGGTCGAGCGGCACGAGGGCCGGGGCATCATAGGCTGCGCGCGGCGCAGATTTGTAGTGCCTTGTCGGCCATCTCTCGCTCGCCCGTATATCTGAGGAGCCGCGGGGCGTCTTCCAGCGGCAGCCAGCGGGTCTCGGCGACTTCGTGGCGGAACTCCTCCGCGATGTCGCCGAGCCGGCCGGCCGAATAGCGGATGAGGAAGAAGCTGACGATCTTGAAGACCCGCTCGCCCTTCCACGTGTAGACGTAGCGCACGTCGCCGAGCTTCTCGACGAGGCGGCCCCGGACGCCGGTCTCCTCGGTCACCTCTCTGAGAGCGGTGTCGGCCGGCGCCTCGTCGTCTCCGACGAGCCCCTTCGGGAGTGCCCACACATTTGTCTTCCCGCCCGGCCTGATCGCCGCGAGGTGCCAGGCGCCGCGAATACGGCGGACGACGACACCGCCCGCGGAGAACTCTCGCCGCATGGGGTGAAGCTAGCATCGGCTCGTGCGCCGGCTACTCCTGCTCGTCTGCGTGGTCATTTTCGTCGAGACGATGCTCTACTCGGCGCTGGTCCCGCTTCTACCGGACTACACGCACGAGTTCGGGCTCTCGAAGTCGGCTGCCGGGCTCCTCGTTGGCGCCTACGCGGCGGGGGCCCTCGTCGCCGCCATCCCGGGAGGCATCGCTGCAGCTCGCTACGGGCCGCGGCGCGCTCTCCTCATCGGGATCACGATCATGGGCATCGCCAGCCTGGGCTTCGGCTTCGCGGGTGACGCCTGGACGCTCGGGATCGCGCGCTTCGCGCAGGGCGTCGGCGGCTCGCTGGCCTGGGCCGGCGCCCTTACGTGGCTCATTGCCGCCTCCCCGGTAAACCGGAGGGGTGAGATGCTCGGCACTGCGATCGGATCGGCGATCTTCGGCGCCCTCCTCGGCCCCGCCATCGGGGCGCTCGCGCACCACGTCGGCCCGAGATCGGTCTTCGTCGGGCTGGCAGGGCTCACCGCCGTGCTCGCCGTGTGGACGCTTCGGACCCCTGGCGCGAAGGCCGAGCCGCCGCGGCCGGGAGCGATCAGGCGCGCACTCGGGGAGCCCCAGATCCGCCAGGCCCTCTGGCTCATGACGGTGCCCGCGCTCGTCTTCGGCGTCGTCGGCGTCCTCGTTCCGCTCAAGCTCGACCGCGCGGGCTGGAGCGCGACCGCGATCGCCGTCGCCTGGGTCGTTTCCGCAGCGATCGAGATGGTGATCGCGCCGCTCATCGGACGCGTCTCCGACCGGCGCGGGCGCCTCCTGCCGTTGCGGGCGGCGCTCGGCGGCGCGGTTGTCGTGCTCGTTGCCTTCGCGCTCTCGGATCGCCCCGCAGCCGTCGTCCCGATCCTCATCGCCTCGGGGATCACCTTCGGGGCGTTCTGGGCGCCTGCGATGGCCCTCCTCTCGGATGCGGCCGACCGAATCGGGCTCGCGCAGGGCCTTGCGTTCGGGCTCATGAACCTGGCCTGGGGAACGGGGAACGCGCTCGGGCCGGCGATCGGCGGAGCTCTTGCGGAAGGCGCGGGCGACGCCCTCCCCTTCGCCCTCCTGGCTGCGTTCTGCCTCGCCACGCTCGCGAGCCTCGGCGTTGCTGGCACTCGCCGCATCCGAGTGCCAGAAAGCCCTTGATCGCCTCCGCGAAAATGCGCTAGCATTGACCCTGGCACTCCCCACGGTGGAGTGCCAAGACCTAACGTCAGACGCTGCAACGCAAGGAGGAACGCTGAATGGACCTGCAGCCACTGGGTGATCGGCTGATTGTCGAGACCCTCGAGGAGGAAGAGACCACCTCGAGCGGGATCGTCCTGCCGGACACCGCGAAGGAAAAGCCGCAGCGCGGCCGCGTTCTCGCCGTCGGCCCGGGGAGCCGGGACGAGAGCGGCAACTACGTGAAGCTCGACCTCGAGGCCGGCGACGAGATCATCTTCTCGAAGTACGGCGGCACCGAGATTCGGCTCGGCTCGGATGACTACCTCATCCTGCGCGAGTCCGACGTCCTCGCGAAGGTGATCGCGAGCCCGAAGAAGGGCTCGAAGAAGAAGGAGCTGGCAGGCGCCGCCGCTTAGGCGCTTGTCGCGAAATCAACGGAGGAAAGCTGAATGGCACACAAGGAGTTGAAATTCAACGAGGACGCGCGACGCGCACTCGAGCGCGGCGTCAACGTCCTCGCTGACGCGGTCAAGGTCACCCTTGGCCCGAAGGGTCGTTACGTCGTGCTGGACAAGAAGTTCGGCGCGCCGACGATTACGAACGACGGCGTCACGATCGCTCGCGAGATCGAGGTCGAGGACGTCTTCGAGAACCAGGGCGCCCAGCTGGTGCGCGAAGTCGCCACGGCGACGAACGATGTGGCCGGCGACGGCACCACGACCGCCACGGTGCTCGCCCAGGCCATCGTCCGCGAAGGCCTCAAGAACGTTGCCGCAGGCGCGAACCCCATGGGTCTCAAGCGCGGCATCGAGCAGGCCGTCGACGCGGTCGTCGCCAACCTGAAGACGCAGTCCAAGGAGATCTCCGGCAAGGAGGAGATCGCCCGCGTCGCCACCATCTCCGCGCGTGAGCGCGAGATCGGCGACGTCATCGCGGATGCGATCGAGAAGGTCGGCAAGGACGGCGTCGTGAACGTCGAGGAGGGCCAGACCTTCGGCCTCGAGCTCGAGTTCACCGAAGGCATGCAGTTCGACAAGGGCTATCTCTCGCCCTACATGATCACGGACGCCGAGCGCATGGAAGCCGTGCTCGACGATCCCTACATTCTCGTCGCCAACCAGAAGATCGGCGCCGTCAAGGACCTCCTGCCGATTCTCGAGCAGGTCATCCAGGCGGGTCGGCCGCTCCTCATCGTCGCCGAGGACGTCGAGGGTGAAGCACTCGCGACGATCGTCGTCAACAAGCTGCGCGGCACCTTCCAGGCCGTCGCCGTCAAGGCGCCGGGCTTCGGTGACCGCCGCAAGCGCATGCTCGAGGACATCGCGATCCTCACGGGCGCGGAGGTCATCACCGAGGAGATGGGCCTCAAGCTCGAGAACACGAAGATCACGCAGCTGGGCCGTGCCCGCCGCGTCGTCGTCGACAAGGACTCGACCACGATGATCGACGGCGCCGGCGAGTCTGACGGCATCAAGGCCCGCATCAAGCAGCTGAAGGCCGAGATCGACAACACCGACTCGGACTTCGACCGCGAGAAGCTCCAGGAGCGCCTCGCGAAGCTTGCCGGCGGTGTCGCCGTCGTCAAGGTCGGAGCCGCGACCGAGACGGAGATGAAGGAGAAGAAGCACCGTGTCGAGGACGCGCTGCAGGCCACCCGGGCCGCCCTCGAGGAGGGCATCGTCCCGGGCGGTGGCGTGGCGCTTCTGAACGCGGTCAAAGCGATCAAGCTCGACTCCCTCGAGGGAGACGAGCGGACGGGCGCGAGCATCATCGCCCGAGCGCTCGAGGAGCCGATTCGCCAGCTCGCCAACAACGCCGGGCTCGAGGGCTCGGTCGTCGTCGATCAGATCCGCAAGGGCACCAAGGGCCACGGTCTGAACGTCGACACGGGCGAGTACGAGGACCTCGTGAAGGCGGGCATCATCGACCCGACGATGGTCACGCGCTCGGCGCTGCAAAACGCCGCGTCGATCGCGAAGAACATCCTCACGACCGAGGCCGTCGTGGCCGAGGTCCCTGAGAAGCAGCCTGCAATGGCCGGCGGTGGCATGCCGGACATGGGCGGGATGATGTAACCAACACCGCCGGCTTCCGGTGGTACGAAAAGGGGCGCCTTGCGGCGCCCCTTTTTTTGCTCTCGTGTGAGTTGCTTACGGCGTGTAATCGCCGTAGATGTTCTGGTCGAGACCTCCGTCTCGTGGACAGCGGTCGCCACTGAAGACGCCGTTCGCGTCGACGACGCGGCACTGCTTCACGTCTGCTGTGGCGCCGTCCTCGTCTTCGGGATCCTCGCGCGGATCGGTGCCCTGGACGGTGTTTCGCCAGTCGGTCCACGTCCCGAATGCGAAGTCGTTCACGGAGCTGACATAGAGGTAGTCGCCCGCGAACGGCACGGTGCGGTCGGCGAACTGCTCGAAGTTCGGGTTGGTCGTGACGTCGCTCACGCGAGTCGACGTCCAGCTCGTCCCGAAGTTCGTCGAACGCGCCGCGAAGGCGTCCAGCGACGGCACCGTCGTGCGGTCCTCACAGTTGCCGATAGGTCGGGTGACGCTGTAGCAGCGGTCCATTCGGCTGTCCCACCAGATCGCATGCAGCGTGCCCCGTGACGCAGCGGTCGGATTGTCGGCCGAGATGTCCGGGAAGATCTGGTGGCCGGTCGTTTCGTTGTCGATCAGTGACGGGCCGACCTTCGTCCCGTTCGCGCCGTTGACGCGCAGGAAGAAGATGGCCGCCTGGCTGCCGACACCGGACTCGATCGTTCCGTACGTCGAGCCGGTCGGGGCCTGAGTGCCCGGCTTCGTCGCGTCGTAGACGACGTAGAAGCGATCCGGATTCGCGGTGTCGAACTGATCCGCCGTGGCTCGCGGCTGCGTGTCGCGGCGGAAGAACGTGAAGCCCGAGTCACAATGCGCGTCGAAGTCGCCGCAGTCACGGGCGTCGCCCGCCTCCGCGGGCTCCTCCTCACCGGCCGGATCATCTGGAGCCGACTGTGCGGGTGGCGCCTCGGGAGCGGCCACATCCTGGGCGTCGTTCGGGATGAAGTCCTGGAGCAGCTTCGGTGGCGAGAACGTCGCCCCGCAGTCCGTCGACTTCACGTAGTAGAACGACGTGCCCTCTGGCCCGCGACCAGAAGCGAAGCTGCGGAAGACGAGGTACACGTTGTCGTTCCCCGTAACCGCGATGTCCGGGAACTGCACGTCCGAGATCGTCTGCGACACCTTCAGCGGCTGGCTGAACGTGGCGCCGTGGTTAGTGGACCGAGAGAAGTAGATCCCGACCGTGCCGCGATTGCCGCTGAAGCGCGACCAGGAGAAGTAGACGTTGTTGTCGCAGCGGCCGTCCGCGTTGTGGTCGGCCTCGATCGTCGTCTTGTCGTTGAAGATGCCGAGCAGATTGGGCGCCGACGAGCCGCGGTTCACGACGACGGTCTGGCGGTAGCGCTTGCCGTCGTTCTGCGGGTCCCCCGACGTGCCGTTCGGGTTGTCGTAGGTGGCGACCCAGACGTCGCCGAAGGTCTTCGGCGTCCCCGCTGGGTCGTCGGAGCTCTCGGAGCCGAAGAAGGCACGGCCCTGAGCGTCCCAGGCGATCACCGGGTCGCCGGCGCTGGCGGTGCGCACCTGGCGCTTGGCGATCTGGCCGTACGGCGAGGTGTCGTCCGGATAGCCCGGGATAAGCGAGCTGATGAAGCTTGAGCCGGCGTTCTCCGAGCGGTAGTAGCCCATCCAGATCGGCCCGACCGGGATCGGGTTCCCGTTGGCGTCGTTCGTGTTGTAAACGCCGCAGTAGTCGTTCGAGCTGCCGAGGATCACGTTCGTGTTGCGCGGATCGACGGCCACGGCCGGCTCGTTCTGGCGGCCGCGCGAGCGCGAGCATTCGGCCAGCGTCGCGTCCGTGTACGGCGTCCCGGTCGCGATCGTGTACGAGCTCACGTAGCCGGGGTCGTTGGCGTCATGCGTGAGCCTCACGTCGCTCCCCGGCGTCGACGCTCCGGCGACGCTCGCGAGCAGCCCGAAGACGAGCGCCAACGCGCCGAGAAAAGTCCAACTCTTCATGGTTCCCTCCCCTATGTCCGGACGTTGGAACGCGGCGACTATAGACCTCGCCCGGTCGCTCTGCGGCACCCAACCGATTAAGAAACAGAGAAGCGGTCCGTACACTGAGAAGCGGTCCGTACACTGAGCGCATGGTGGATCCGACGTCGAACGGAAGGCTCTTGCGCCTTGACCGAGGCTACGTGGAAGTGGCCGGTCAGGACGCCGAGGACTTTCTGGAGCGCATGCTCTCCAACGAGGTCCCTTCGCTCGAAGAGGGTGTCGCGAGGCCTGCCCTCCTGTTGACGGCGAAGGGGCGGATCATCGCCCCGCTCAGGGTCGTGCGGACAGCTCCCGACGACTTCCTCCTCGTCACGGACGCGTCCGAGTTGGCGGCGCCCGTAGCCGATGCTCTCCGCGCTGCGCGCTTCGCTTCGAAGTGCGAGATCGAGGTGCGGCCATGGGCAGGGTTCGTTCGCTTCGGGAGCGAGCCCGATCCTCCGGCTTTCGCTACCGCCGACTTCGGCACCGACGCGTGGGAGGGCTGGCGTGAAGATGACGACGGCGCCGCCGCGGACGGAGACGCGCTCGAGGCCATGCGCATCGAGGCCGGCACGCCGGCTTGGGGCAGGGAGCTCGACGACTCGATCCTTCCCGCCGAAGCCGGACTCGACGAGACGCACGTCTCTTTCACGAAGGGCTGCTTCCCCGGGCAGGAGCCAATCGCGAGACTCCGCCACCGCGGCCACGCCAACCGGCGCCTGCGCCGGATCGAGGTCGCCGCGGCGAATCCGGGGGACGAGATCGTCTGGAACGAGAAGGTCGTCGGCCGCGTGACGAGCGCGGTTCCGGGCCGCGCGCTCGGCTACGTGCGTACCGAGGTTCCCGACGACGGCGTCGTCAGCATCGGCGGTTCGCAGGCGAAAATGCGCCCGGCATGATTCGAACATGCGACCTCTGCCTCCGCAGGGCAGCGCTCTATCCCCTGAGCTACGGGCGCGGGGCTAGTCGACTAGTGTAGCCGCGCTTGTCAGGCGGCCGAGCGGAGCGAGGAGATGACGTAGTCCTCGCGGCCGGCACAGATGAGCTCCCACATTTTCGGGCCGCCGGTTCCGACGCGCAGGTTCAGGAAGGCATCGAGCTCGGCATGGTCGAAGTCGGCGCTCTTGGCAGCCGCGAGAACGCGCTCGACGGCCGGGAGTAGCGCGCCGTCGCGGTCGAACTGCCAGGCGGGAAAGAGGTGGTCGCGGCCACCGTCGGTGGGGACGGCGAAGAGCTCGCCGCTGCGGCGGCGGGCATCGATTCGGGCCGGGTCGGCGCCGAGGCGCGCTGCCAGCCAGGAGGTCGTGAAGGAGTCCGTGCGCATCTCGTCGAGCTACGGGCGGCCCGCGGGGCGAGCCGCCCGTGTTGTCGTTTCAGTTTGCCGCATCAAGCGGTGGCCGTCGCCGGCTTCGGGGCGGCGGGTGCCGGAACGTAGCTCGGCTCGTAGCCGACAAGGCGGCCGACTGCGGCTCCCGCGGAGAGCGCGGCCTTCTGGATCGCGCCGGGGACGTGGGGGGCGCGGACGTCGTCGAAGTAGGCCTTCGCGATCACGGCCATCCGCACGGGGTTCGGCATGCCCTTCCTGTTCGTCTTGCCGTCGGCGGCGAGCGCGAACATCGTCTCGAGGAAGGACTCGAACTCGAGCGCCGGGCTGACTTTGGCGACGAAGCGTGCCTCGTGGGCGCCGACGTTCTTGAAGCGGTGCACGGTTCCCGGCTCGACAACGACGGTGTCGCCGTGCTCGGCGAGGACCTTCTCGCCGTCCTTCCGGAACTCGACGGAGCCGGAGAGGATCTCGAACTCCTCGGTCTGGTACGGGTGTACGTGGGAGGCGACGCCGCCGCCCGGAGCGACCCGAGCCTCGACGAGCACGTACTCGCCGCCGGTGTCATGGGAGGTCTTGTGGAACGTGATGCGCTCGCCGGTGACGGGGTTCTCGATGGTCTGTCCGCTGGAAATCACTTCGAGTTCCTCCTTCTTGCGTCGGGGGTCGTGCTTACCGCGCTCAATGTCGCCGCTTCCGCTCTTCCAGACGATGGAGGCACCCTGCGTCTTCCAGTGGGGTTAACCCGTGGTCGCTAGTGTGGCTAGGTGCGCATCTGCTCTCTCGTCCCAGGGGCCACGGAGGTCCTTTTCGGGCTTGGGCTCGGGGAGAGCGTCGTCGGCGTCACACACGAGTGCGACTGGCCTCCCGAGGCCGCCTCTCGCCCGCGCGTGACCGCCTCGCTCCTGCAGAGCGGCGACCTCTCGAGCGCCGAGATCGATACCGCGGTGGCCCAGGCCGCCGGCGAGGGCAAGGCTCTCTACGCGATCGACGAAGCTGTCTGGGACGAGATCAAGCCGGACGTCGTCGTCGCGCAGGAGCTCTGCGACGTGTGCGCCGTGTCGGCCGGCGAGGTGCGGCGGCTCGACGTCGAGGTCATCGACTACTCGCCCTCGACGCTCGACGGCGTGCTGGCTCACATTGGTGGGCTCGGAGTCCGGCTCGGCGAGGACGGTGCCGCCGACGAGCTCACCAACGGGATGCGCACCCGTCTCGAGCGCGTTGCTGGGGCGCTCGCCGACATCGAGACGTTGCCGCGCGTCTTCGTCTCCGAGTGGCTCGAGCCGCCCTATGCGGCCGGCCACTGGGTTCCCGAGATGGTCTCGGCGGCGCGTGGCATAGAGGTGGCCGGCATCGCCGGGGAGCCGTCGTTTCGCATGCGCTGGACGGACGTTGCCGGCCTGGAGCCGGACACCGTCGTGCTCGCGCCGTGCGGGTTCGACCTCGACAGGACGCTCACCGAGGTCGTCACGCTCGACCTGAGCGCGCACCTGCTCGGGACGAGCGCCCGGCAGGAGAGCCGCGTCTTCGCCGTCGACGCAAACGGGTTCTTCTCACGGCCGGGCCCGCGGCTCGTAGAGGGCGTCGAGCTACTCGCCTTCCTGCTCCACCCCGATGCGTACTCCGACCCCGGGATCCCGTGGTCGCGCGTCAGGCTGTGAGGACGACCTCCAGGCCCTGAATCTCGGCCGCGTACGTCCGGGCGGGCTCGTCGCCGACGAGGCAGGCGCCGGTGCCGAGGTCGAACTTCCACCCGTGGTATGCGCACGTGAGCGTGTCGCCGAGGATCTCTCCCTCGCGAAGCGGATTGCCCTCGTGCGGGCAGGCGTTGGCGAAAGCGTGAGCCTTGCCGTCCACGACGAAGATGGCGATCTCCGTTCCCTCGACCTCGACGACCGCGCGCCCCTCCTCGTCGAGGGTCGAGAGCGGAATCCGCACGGGCTGCACGCGCCCTAGACTATCCCGCCCCGGTGCCGCTCTATCTCCGCGAATCCGACGTTCAGGAGCTGCTTTCACCGGAGGACGCGGTGGAGGCGGTCGAAGGGTGCTTCCGGCGGCTCGGCGCCGGGCACGTGGAGAACAGGCCTCGCTTCCGGCTCGGCCTCAAGCCCGGCCTTTTGAACGTTCTGGCCGCCGCCGACCTCGAGCTCGGCGTGGCCGGCCTGAAGACCTATGCCGTCTCGGAGGGCGGAGGGCGGTTCGTCGTCGTCCTCTTCGCCGTCGACCACGCCGAGGTGCTCGCGGTCATCGAGGCAGACCGCCTGGGCCAGATGCGAACCGGTGCCGCGAGCGCCGTCGCCGCGCGCCACCTGGCGCGTCCCGGTGCGAGCTCGCTGGGCGTGCTCGGCACCGGCTGGCAGGCCGAGACCCAGGTTCTCTGCATGCGCGCCGCGCTTCCGGGGATCGAGCGCGTGGTCGCCTACTCCCGCAACGATGAGGCGCTCGAGCGCTTCTGCGAGCGCTTCGGCGCCGAGGCGGGCGAGTACAACAAGGACGCGGCCGAGATGGACGTCGTCGTGACGATCACGAGCTCGAAGGATCCTGTGCTCCGCGGTGAATGGCTCAAGCCCGGCGCGCTCGTCTGTGCCTGCGGCGCGAACCGGATCAAGTCGCGAGAGCTCGACAACGCCGTCGTCGAGCGCGCCGCGTTCGTCTGCTGCGACTCCAAGGAGCAGGCGCACATCGAGGCGGGCGACCTCGTCGAGCCGGTGGAGCGCGGAGTGCTCGACTGGCTGGAGGTGCACGAGCTCTCCGAGGTTGTCGCCGGAGGGGTTCAGGGCCGGGCGCAGGACGAGGACATCGTCCTCTTCAAGAGCCTGGGGATCGCGGCCGAGGATCTCGCCGTCGGCGCGCTTGTTCTCGAGCGTGCGCGCGAGCGCGGGATCGGGGTCGAGCTCTAGCTTTCCTTGACGCGCTCGGCGGCCATCGTGGCTGTGTGCTCGCCGACGGCACGAATCACGTCCGGCCGCTCGAGCAGGCGGACACGCTGCTCGTCGCTCGCCCGGTTCTTCAGGTACGGGTCTTCGAGGATCTCTTCGAGTGGGCGGCCCGAGCGATGCTCGCGGATGACGTAGGCCGCGAGCGAGTCCATCTTCGTGAGCGACGTCTTCTGCGGCTGGTCCGATCCGCCCCTGCCGAACAGGCGCGAGAAGAATCCGCCCTGCTTCTGCTCCTGGTCGGGGGGCTCGGACACAAGACGATTGTATCCTGGCCCCTGTGCCGTCAGAGCCAGCTGGCACGCGCTTCGCCGAGCGGGTCTTCCACGGGGTCGGGGAGGACGGCGTACGCGAGGAGATCGTCATCTGGATCGAGCGCAGGCAGGGCGCGCTCTGGGCCGTGGGCCGTGCGATCGATCCGAAGAACCGCGCCGTGCCCGCCGCGCGCGCCGATGACTACGTCTTCGAGGGCTACGAGCTGGGTGACGCGCTCGAGGCTGCGAACAACGCGCTGTCCGACGATCTCGAGGTCTCGGCCGAGGACGGCGTCGACGAGAACATCAAGCGCTTCAACGAGGACGAGCTACTCAAGCCCCTCGAACGCTGGTTCTTCGGCCACTCCGCCTGACGACGCTCGCGGCAGGAGGCATCGCTCGCAGCCTCTCGCCGTACCACTCGTACTGTCTCGGGCCTCCTCGCTCGGCTCCTTTGCGAGCGCCGCCCCAGACGTCAGGCGGCGCGCCTAGGAGACGCCGATGCGCTCGGCGAGCTCGCGCGAGATGGCGTGCTCGCTCCCCTCGACGTCCACGGTGAGCGGGCCGCCGAAGGGCTCCGAGCGGCGCATCGTCACGCGCCGCCCGGGCACGAGCGTGAGGCCGGCAAGGTAGCGCAGGAGCTCGGCGTCACCGTCGGGAATCCGGCGCACGGTCGCTTCCTCGCCCGGCTCGAGGACGTCGAGCGAGCGCAGGTCCTGCAGGGCGACCTTCAGGCGCGCGTCGGGAATGGGATCTCCGTGCGGGTCGTGGGTCGGATAGCCGAGCTGCTCGTCGATCCTCGCCTCGAGCTCCTCCGAGATCACGTGCTCGAGCCGGTCGGCCTCGGCGTGCACGGCATCGATCGGGAGGCCGAGCGTCTCAGCGAGGTACTGCTCGAGCAGCCGGTGGTGGCGGATGACCTCGAGCGCGATCTTCATGCCGGCGTCTGTGAGCTCGACCCCGCGGTAGGGGGCGTGGTTCGCCAGCTCGAGCGCGGCGAGCTTCTTGACCATGGAGGTCACCGACGAGGGCGCCACGCCCATGTCCTTGGCGATGGCGGTCGTCGTCGCCCGCTGGCCCGATGCCTGGAGCTTGTAGATCTCCTTCAGGTAGTCCTGGATCGCAGCCGAGAGGTCAGGTTTAGGCACGCCTCAATTTTAGATGAGCACGCCGTTGCCGGAGAGAATCGGGTCTAGACTGAGACCATGCTCGACCGCGTGACGACCAAGACGCTCCCGCTCGCGAACCGCTACGCCGAGCACGCGCCGATGGCGGCAACGTGTTGCAACGCCTGCCGGACGTGCGTGCAGACGAACATCCTTGCGGCAGTCGCGGCGGGCGGACTGTGGCTCGCATCCCGCGCAGGCCGGCTCGTGCGGCGGTCCAGTTAGCAGCACTCGGCACACGGGGGCTGAGACGTTGTTACCCTCGTGCGCTTGCTCATCCGACTGGGGCATAGTCCGGACCCGGACGACGCGTTCATGTTCTGGGGACTCAGCGCAGGGGTCGTCGACACCGGCGACTTCTCGTTCGAGCACGTCCTCGAGGACATCCAGACGCTGAACGAATGGGCCCTCGAGGGTCGCCTCGAGGTGACCGCCATCTCGCTGCACGCGTACCCGTTCGTGCAGGACCGCTACGCGATCCTCCCGCACGGCGCGAGCATGGGCTCGGGGTACGGGCCGATCGTCGTCTCCTCGGAGCCCCTTTCGCGAAACGACCTCAAGGACATCGAGATCGCCGTGCCGGGACGGATGACGACGGCGTTCCTCGTCCTGCGTATGTTCCTCGGCGGCGACTACCGCTTCCGCGAGGTGCCCTTCGACGAGATCATCGAAGAGGTGAAGACCGGTCGCGCGCGGGCGGGGCTGCTCATCCACGAGGGCCAGCTCACCTACGCGACACACGGGCTCCACAACGTCGTCGACCTGGGCGAGTGGTGGCTGCTCGAGACCGGCCTCCCGCTTCCTCTCGGGATCAACGTCGCGCGTCGGGATCTCGGCGACGACATGCTCCACGACCTCTCCGAGGTCTTGCGGGCCTCGATCGCGGCCGGGCTCGAATCCCGCGAGGAGGCGCTTTCCTATGCGCTCCAGTACGGCCGGGGGCTCGACCGGCGCCTGGCGGATCGGTTCGTCGGGATGTACGTCAATCGCCTCACCGAGGACTACGGCGACGAGGGCCGCGAGGCGGTCGGGGAGCTCCTCCGCCGCGGCGAGCAGATTGGCGCCTTCGAGCAGCCGGTCCGCGTCGAGTTCGTCAACTAGAGCGTAACTAGACTGACTTCGTGGCGGAGGCGGTCATCCTCTCTGCGGTCCGGACGCCGATCGGGCGGTACGGCGGCGCGCTTGCCCATGTGCGGCCCGACGACCTGGCCGCGATCGTCATCCGGGAAGCTGTCGACCGTGCGGGAATCCGCCCCGAGGAGATCGAGGATGTCTACTTTGGCGCGGCCAACCAGGCCGGCGAGGACAACCGCAACGTCGCCCGCATGGCCGCTCTGCTCGCAGGCCTGCCGCAGGAGGTCGCCGGCGTCACCCTCAACCGCCTCTGTGCCTCAGGTCTCTCGGCGGTTGTCGGCGCCGCGCACGCGATCCGGGCCGGGGACGGCGAGCTCTTCGTCGCGGGCGGCGTCGAGTCGATGTCGCGCGCGCCGCTCGTGATGGCGAAGCCGGAGTACGGCGACGGCACGACCTGGGACACGACACTCGGCTGGCGCTTTCCAAACCCGCGCATGGCGAAGATGTTCCCGCTCGAGTCGATGGGCGAGACCGGAGAGAACGTGGCCGAGCGCTACGGGATCACCCGTGAGGATCAGGACGCCTTCGCGCTCCAGAGCCACCGGCGCTGGGCCGCGGCTCAGGAAGCGGGTCGCTTCGCGGACGAGCTGGTCCCAGTGGACGGGGTCGAGCGCGACGAGCACCCGCGTCCCGACACGAGCGCCGAGAAGCTCGCCACGCTGAAGCCGGCCTTCCGCGAGGGCGGCACGCTCACGGCCGGCAACTCCTCCGGGATCAACGACGGCGCCGCAGCGCTCGTCCTCGCTAGCGAGGGCAAGGCGCGCGAGCTCGGCATCGAGCCGCTCGGGCGCTTCGTCGCGAGCACGGTGGCCGGGGTCGACCCCCGTTACATGGGCGTCGGGCCCGTGCCGGCGGTGCGGAAGCTCCTCGCCCGCGCGGGGCTCGACGCGACCGCTCTCGACCTCGTCGAGCTGAACGAGGCCTTCGCGTCGCAGAGCCTCCAGGTGATCAGGGAACTCGGGCTCGACCCGGAGCGCGTGAACGTGAACGGCGGGGCGATCGCGCTTGGCCATCCGCTCGGCATGAGCGGCGCCCGCCTCGTCGTCAGCCTGCTGCACGAGCTGCGCCGGCGCGGGGTCCGCTACGGGCTGGCTACGCTCTGCGTCGGCGTCGGCCAGGGACAGGCGGCCATCTTCGAACGAGAGGGAGGGCAGTGATGGCGATCGCGACGAAGGAGTTCGGCCTCTTCATCGGGGGCGAGACCGTCGAGCCGGCGGGCGGCGAGATCCGCGACCTGACGGAGCCGGCGACGGGGGCGGCGCTCGGCCGGGCAGCGATGGCCGGGCCCGAGGACGTCGACCGCGCGGTCGAGGCTGCCCGCAGCGCGCTCGACGGAGCCTGGGGCAAGACCCCGCCCAACGAACGCTCGCGCCTCATCCACGCGCTCGCCGATGCGATCGTCGCCAACCGCAAGGAGCTGACCGAGCTCGAGACGCGCAACGTGGGCAAGGCCGTTACGTCCGTGAAGGGCGAGGTGGCCGTCTCGGCGGAGTACTTCCGCTGGTACGCGTCCGCGATCGCGACGATCGCCGGGCGCGCGGTGCCGATGGGCGGCTCGGTCCTGACGTACACGCTGAAGGAGCCCGTCGGCGTGGTCGCGCAGATCGTCCCTTGGAACTACCCGTTCATGATGACGGCGTGGAAGCTCGCCCCGGCGCTCGCCGCCGGCTGTGCGGTCGTCCTCAAGCCCGACCCTGCGACTCCTCTGAGCGCCCTTCGCCTCGCCGAGCTCGCAGCCGAAATCGGCTTCCCGGCGGGCGTGATCAACATCGTCCCCGGCGACGGTCCGACGACCGGCTCCCACCTCGTCACCCACCCCGGCGTAGACAAGGTCGCCTTCACGGGCTCGACGCGGACGGGCTCCGAGATCATGCGCCTCGCAGCCGAGCCGGTGAAGCGAGTGTCACTCGAGCTCGGCGGCAAGAGCCCGAATCTCTTCTTCGCGGACGCCGACCTCGACGCGGCGATTCCGAGCTCCGTCTACGCGGTCTACTACGCCGCCGGTCAGAGCTGCGACGCGCGCTCGCGGGTCTTCGTCGAGAGGCCGCTCTATGACGAGGTCGTCAATCGCTTCGCTGAGACCGCCGGGCGGATGAAGACCGGTGACCCGCTCGACGAGGAGACCCAGATGGGCTCGCTCATCTCCCAGGCCCACCGCGACAAGGTGCACGGCTTCGTCGAGACCGGCCTTGGAGAGGGCGCCAAGGTCGTGACGGGCGGGCATCCGCTCGACGGTGACGGAGCCTTCTATCCACCGACGGTGCTCGCCAAGGTCGACAACGGCATGGCGGTCGCCCAGGAGGAGATCTTCGGACCGGTCGTGTCGGTCATCCCGTTCGAGGACGAGGCGGAAGCCGTCCGGCTCGCCAACGACGTCCCGTACGGGCTCGTGGCGACGGTCTGGACTGGGGACCCGGCCCGCGGCCATCGGCTCGCGCGGCAGATCCAGGCGGGGACGATCGGGATCAACTGCCCGAACACGGCGTTCCCCGGCCTACCCTTCGGCGGGTACAAGCAGTCGGGTTTCGGCCGGGAGAACGCGCTCGAGACGCTGGAGATGTACCTGGAGACGAAGAGCGTCCTCACCTGGACCGGCTCGAAGCCGGTCAACCCGTGGGGCCTCTAGCCAAAGCGGCGCTCGTCGTCGGCGTTCTCCTCGCGGCCGGCTGCGGGTCGGGCACCGGCGGCGGGGACGCTGTCGAGCCTCCCGCGCAGCCGCGCTACGACCTCGAGATCACGTACTGGCCGGACGGCCGCGACGGCGAGAGCCGCACGGCCACGCTCACCTGCGAGCCCGACGGCGGCACGCATCCCGACCCGGCGAAGGCCTGCGTCGCCCTCCTCGAGCATCCGGAGGCACTTCACCCGGTGCCGCTCGACATGGCGTGCACGGAGATCTACGGCGGCGACCAGGTGGCGACGGTCACCGGCGCCGGCCTGAAGGCGAAGTTCAGCCGCGCAAACGGCTGCGAGATCGCCCGCTGGGATGCCCTCGCGCCGCTGCTCGAGCTTCCCGCCTAGCGTTTGAGGACGAGCACGGCGCCGCAGGCGAGGAGGACGAGGCCGGCGACGCGGGCCGCGGAAAGCGGGATCTTGTCGAGGCCGAAGAGGCCCAGGTAGTCGATCAGAGCGCCCATCGCGAGCTGGCCCGCGATGAGGAGCCCGATCGTCGCGAACGTGCCGATGCGCGGGGCGGTGAACGTGATCGTGAGGACGACGATCGCGCCCATTGCGCCGTTCAGCCAGAGCCACGGCGGCTCTCGAAAGCCCGCCGCGACACCGCCGAACCCCTGGCGCGCGACGAGCACGATCGAGCAGACGATGAGCGCCGCTCCGAGCGAGCCGAACGCGGTGGCCTCGAGAACTCCGATCCGCTTCCCGAAGGCGCCGCTCACGGCGACCTGCACCGATCCGGCCACGCCGGCCACGAGCGAAAGGAAGATTGCGACGCCGCTCGCCGACACGGCGGCGAGCATAACCGCGCGCTTTGCTCCGCGAGGGCCGAAGAACTGCCTTTCCGAGGGTTGTAAACTCCGCGAATGTCGCTGCGAGAGCGGAGCGCGACGGACAAAGTGCTGGACGCGCGGGAGCGTTACGTCGCCGCGGGCGTGGCCACGCCTCCGCTCGTGGTCGCCCGGGCCGAAGGCGCTCGCGTCGAGGACGTCGACGGCAAGACGTACATCGACTTCGCGGGCGGGCTCGGCTGCCAGAACACGGGTCACGGGCTGCCGGCCGCAGTCTCCGCGATCCACGAGCAGGCGGATCGCTACCTGCACCAGTGCTTCATGGTCGGGATGTATGAGCCCTACGTGGAGGTCTGCCGCCGGCTGGCCGAGCTCTCGCCCTGCGGCGGCGAGCAGAAGAGCCTTCTCCTCAACTCGGGCGCCGAGGCGGTCGAGAACGCGGTCAAGATCGCCCGCGCCGCGACCGGCCGGCCCGCGGTCGTCGTGTTCGACCGCGCCTTCCACGGGCGCACGCTCCTGACGATGACCATGACGAGCAAGGTCGTGCCGTATAAGCGCGGCTTCGGCCCGTTCGCCCCGGAGGTCTACAGGGCTCCTGCGCCGTATCCCTACCGCGGCGTCACGACGGAGGACGCGATCCACGAGCTCGAAACCCTCTTCAAGGCCGACGTCGACCCGCAGTCGGTGGCCTGCGTCGTGCTCGAGCCTGTGCAGGGCGAGGGCGGGTTCATCCCGATGCCGCTCGACTTTCCTCCGCGGCTCAAAAAGCTCTGCGAGAGCCACGGGATCCTGTACGTGGACGACGAGGTGCAGTCTGGAGTCGGCCGTACCGGCCCCGTTTGGGCGATCGAGCACTACGACGTGGAGCCCGACCTCCTCGTCTCCGGCAAGTCGCTCGGAGGCGGCCTCCCGCTCGCCGGCGTCACCGGCCCCGCCGAGATCGTGGACGCGGTCCCGGCAGGCGGGCTCGGCGGAACCTTCGGCGGCAACCCGCTCTCCTGCGCCGCAGCGCTCGCCGTCCTCGACGAGGTTTCGAGCGAGAGCTTCCGGGCGCTCGCCGAGGAGCTCGGCGAGCGAATCCGGGCAGGCCTCGACGCGATCGCCTCACGCGTCGCCTCGGTGGGCGAGGTGCGCGGCCTCGGCCCCATGCTGGCCCTCGAGCTCGTCGAGGACCAGCAGACGAAAGCGCCTGCCGCCGTTCTGGCGAGCGCGACAACTGCGGCCGCCCGCGAGCGCGGGCTCATCCTCCTCTCGTGCGGCCTCTACGGAAACGTCATCCGAATTCTCGTCCCGCTCGTCGTATCCCACGAGGATCTCGGCCGAGGCCTCGAGCTCTTGGAGGAAGCCCTTGTCGACGCAGGCTCGAGAGCGTCCTAGCGAAGTCGGCTCCCCCTGGTGAACGTCGTCGTCGCGGCGATCATTCTCGTGACGATCATCCCGGTCCACCTGGCTCAGCGGCTTTCGCGCGAATCGGGAATCCTTCGCAGGCGCTAGTCGCAAGCAACGGAGGAGGCCCATGGTCAGGGTGTTGATCACGTACGAGCGCGAACCCGACACGGAGCGCTATGCGCGGCATGTGGCGGACTTCGCGAGCAAGGTGCCTCGGTCGACCTTCCGCCACGGCAAGGTCTTCGGCAATCCGTTCGCCGAGCCGTCCTATGCCTACGTCGCCGAGTTCGAGTTCGAGGACATGGACGCGTTCAAGCAGGGGTCGCGCTCGGAGGAGTTCAGCGCGTCGGGCAAGGACGCAATGGAGATGGGCATCCCCTTCCAGGTCCACTTCGCGGACGTCTCCGAATGACCGAGCCCGACCGGCCCACTCCGGTCGATCCCGCCGAGCTCGGCTTCGAAGCGATCGTCTACGAGAAGGCGCCGCCACGGGCGACGATCACGCTCAATCGGCCGGAGGTCCTGAACGCCTTCGACTTCCGCATGCTGCGCGAGATCGCGCGTGCCTGCGAGGACGCGTCCTGGGACGACGAGATCCGCGTTGTCGTCGTCACGGGCGCCGGGCGGGCTTTCTGCGTCGGCGCCGACCTGAAGTCCTGGAGCGAGGACTATCTTGGGAAGCCGGGCGAGTACTGGAAATGGTTCGGCGCCTTCAAGGACATGCACGACCGCCTGCGGGAGATCGGCAAGCCGACTGTCGCCCGCATCAACGGCATCTGCGTCGGCGGGGGCAACGAGCTGCAGATGGCCTGCGACCTCGGCGTGATCGCCGGAGACGCGTTCATCCGCCACGTGGGGCCCGAGCACGGATCGGTTCCGGCCGGCGGCGCGACGCAGTGGCTCCCGATCATGGTGGGCGATCGCCGCGCTCGGGAGATCCTCCTTCTCTGCGAGGAGATCGCGCCGGCAAAGGCGTTGGAGTGGGGCCTCGTCAACTCCGCGGTTCCCCGCGAGGAGCTCGACGCCGAGGTCGACCGGCTGGTCGAGAGCCTCGCCGCGAAGCTGCCGCAGACCGTGCGCTACACGAAGCAGCAGCTCAACTTCTGGCGCGACCTCTCGTGGCACGAGACCGTGAACCACGCGCGCGACTGGCTGGCGCTCTCGATGGCCACCGACGAGCCGCGCGAGGCTGTCGAGAGGTTCCTGCGGAGGAAGCAGTGACCGTCCTCCTCGAGCGCGAGGAGCCGATCGCGCTCGTCCGTCTCAACCGGCCCGAGCAGCTGAACGCGCTCTCGAACCAGCTCATGTCCGAGCTCGTCGGCGCCCTCGAGAACCTCGACGACGACGAGACCGTCCGCTGCATCGTGCTCGCGGGCGACGAGAAGGCGTTCGCCTCCGGAGCCGACATCTCGGAGCTCTCCGACTCGACGCACCTCGAGCTCTACTTCGGTGGGCGCATCGACAAGTGGGATGCGATCCGTTCCGTGCGGACGCCGATCGTGGCCGCGGTGTCCGGATACTGCCTCGGCGGAGGCTGCGAGCTCGCGATGGCCTGCGATCTCATCGTCGCCTCGGAGAGTGCGCAGTTCGGCCAGCCAGAGACGAATCTCGGCGTCCTCCCGGGCGCGGGCGGGACCCAGCGGCTGACCAGGGCAATCGGGAAGGCGAAGGCGATGGACGTCATCCTCACCGGTCGCTTCCTCTCGGCCCGCGAAGCGGAGACAGCCGGTCTCGTCGCCCGGGTGGTCGCTGCCGAAGCGTGGCTCGACGAGGCCAAGCGCGTCGCGCACGCGATCGCCGCGAAGGGCCCCGTCGGGGTGCGGCTCGCGAAGGAGGCGGTCAACCAGGCGTTCGAGACGACGCTCGGTGCAGGGCTCGATGCCGAGCGCAAAGCCTTTCACCTCGCGCTCTCCTCCGAGGACGCTCAGGAGGGGATGAAAGCCTTCCTCGAGAAGCGCAAACCCGACTTCAAGGGCCGCTAGCTCAGACTTCGAGCTCGACCGGGACGAGCTCGAGCGTCGCCCGACGGCCGCCGCGGACCGTCTCGAGCGTGACCGCCTCGCCGATCAGCTCGCCGGCCATCAGTCGCTGCAGGTCGTCCACGCCTGCGACGGGCACGCCGTTCAGCTCCACGATCAGGTCCTCCGCACGCAGGCCCGCCTTGGCGGCCGGGCTGCCTTCGACGACCTCCACGACCTCGACGCCGGACTCGCGGCCGAGCTCGCGGGCGAGGCGCGGCGGCAATGGCCTCGGACCGCCCGCGATGCCGAGGTAGGCGCGGCGAAAGCGGCCCTCGCTCATGAGGGAGCCGATGATCTTCCGGGTCGTGTCGTTGATCGGGACGGCGAGCCCGAGCCCGACACCGGCGACGGCGGTGTTGATCCCGACCACGTGACCGTGCCCGTCCGCGAGCGCGCCGCCCGAGTTGCCCGGGTTGAGCGCCGCATCGGTCTGGATGACGTTCTCGACGATCCGGCCCGCGGCGCGCGAGCGCACTGGTAGTGAGCGGCCGAGGGCAGAGACGACGCCCGCGGTCACCGAGCCGGCGAAGCCGTGCGGGTTCCCGATCGCGACCACGAGCTGCCCGACTCGGAGCGCCTCTGCGTCACCGAGCTCAGCCGGGACGAAGTTGCTGCCCTCGGCGCGGAGGACGGCGAGGTCCGAGAGCGGGTCCGTCCCGACGACGTCGACGCCGACCTCCTTGCCGTCCACGAAGGAGGCGCGGGCTCCCCCGTCTGCAGCCGCGACGACGTGCGCCGACGTGAGCATGAAGCCGTCGGGAGTGACAACGACGCCGCTCCCGCCACCGTCCAGCCTCCGTCCACCCCGCACTCGGCGCGAGACTCGGAGGTTGGCGACCGAGGGGGAGAGGCGGTCGGCGACTGCGATCACAGCTTGTGAATATGCGTCGAGAACGTCCTCTTCCGCGGGAACGCCGCTCGAAGAGATGAACGTAAGATCCACGGCTCCAAGCTAGCAGCGGCGGGGAGGTCTACCGAGTGGCCGAGGTGGAGACGCAGCGCGACGGAGGCGTCATGACGATCACGCTCAATCGTCCCGACGTTCTGAACGCGTTCGACCGGGCGATGCAGGACGGGTTTCGCGAGGCGCTCAAGGATGCCCGCGACCCGGAGGTGCGCGCCGTCGTCCTCACCGGGGCCGGCAGGGGGTTCTGCGTTGGGCAGGATTTGAAGGAGTTTCGGGAGGGGGCGGGCGACGTCGGCGAGCGCCTGCGGTCGACGTATAACCGGAACGTTCTTTCGCTCCGCTCGCTCGAGAAGCCGGTGCTCGCGGCGGTGAACGGGCCCGCGGCCGGCGCTGGGCTCGCGCTCGCCGCCGCCTGCGACATTCGGCTCGCGGCGGACACGGCGACCTTCGTGCCGGCCTTCGTCACGATCGGCCTCGTCCCGGACACGGGGGCCAGCTTCTTCCTCGGCAGGCTGCTCGGCTACGGGCGCGCCTTCGAGTGGCTCTGCTCAGGGAAGCGGTTGACTGCCGCTGACGCCCATGCCTGGGGCTTCGTCTCCGAGGTCGTCGAGGCCGTAAAGCTCCCGGAGCGGACCGGCGCCGTGGCGGCCGAGCTCGCCGCGCTGCCGACCCGCGCGATCGGGATGACGAAGCGTCTACTCGACCGCTCGGCGACTTCGACGCTCGAAGAGCAGCTCGAGCTCGAGGCTCAGCTCCAGGGCGCGGCGGCCGGGAGCGAGGACTTCGCCGAGGGCGTCGCCGCGTTTCTCGAGAAGCGCGAGCCCCGCTTTACGGGACGCTAGCCTCCGCCGCCCACAGGCCCTTTACAGCTGTTGAGGCCGAGCTCACCGGCGATCTGGTCGGCTTGGCTGCTCGCGGCGTTGCCCTCCTCGAGCGCCTTCTGCACGGCGGCCTGATCGCCTGCCTTTGCGGCCGAGGAGAGGTCGTCGGCCGCCTGCTTGGTCTTGTCGGACGCGGCGAGCATCGAGTCGAACTGATCCTGGAACTCCTCCGGCGGATTGAGGTCGGCGATCTCGTCGATCTCCTTGTTCAGGATTGCGAGCGCCTTGTCGACGAGGTCGGGAATCTCGTCGAGGCTCGTCGGCGAGCCCAGGGCGTTGAGCTGCTTCTGGTACTTGGCGCAGATCGCGTTCGCCTGGCTCTGGAACTCGGTCTCGGAAAGGCGTGCGCTGCTCCCGCCGCCGCAACCGGCTGCGAGCAGGACGAAAACGCCCACCAGCGCTGCTAGCGCACCCCGCATCGCGGCGAGTCTAGCTGGGCTCGCGGTCGAGGAGTTCGACGTGCAAGTCGGAGTCGAGGGCGTTCGCGATCCGCAGAAGCGTGTCGATTCGCGGGGGGCGCCCGCCGCTCTCGAGCCGGGCGATCGCGGACTGCGTCGTGCCGACGAGCGCGGCGAGGTCGGCCTGCGAAAGCCCGCGCTCGCGCCGGCGATTCGCGACCTGCTCCGCGATCTGGGCAAACAGCCAGCCCTCCTCGGCGCCGGCTAGGCGTGCCCTGATTCTTTCGAACGGTTGACTCATATCTCAAACATGCTATAGATAGCAATAGTGCGATACCGCCGAAGCATAGCAATCGTGCTCTGCGCGCTGGTCGGCGCCACGGTCTACGAGACCCTGGTCGCGCTCGGTGCCATCGAGCTCGGCTACGTGCCGGGCGACGGGCCGCCGGGTGAGGGATTGGTGCTCTCCATCGCTCTCGTGGCCATGCTTGCCGGAGGAGGCCTGGTGGCGTTTCGCCCGCCCGCTCCGTTTGGTGCGCTCGTCGCTCCCGCGGCTGCGGCCTTCTTGGTGGCCCGCTTCTACACCTTCGACCCGTACTACCTGCCGACCTTGCGTCGGATGTCAGACGGCGGTCTCGTTTCGCCGGCCCTGGTCTTTGCCGTCGCGGCGCTGGCGCTCTGCGCCGCAGCCATCACACTCGCCCGTCCCCGGGCGGGGCGTTTCATGGCACCGCCCGTCATCCTCGCGTGCGCGTTCCTTGCACTCGTCGTGGACGGTGGCCACTAGGGATGGGTGGCTAGAGCGTCTTGAACTGCTCGAACGGCTGGCGGCAGGCTTTGCAATAGCGGATCGAGCGGCACGGCGTGGGGCCGAAGAGGTTGTCGAGGCGCGTGTCGGTCGAGCCGCAGTACGGACAGTGGAAGGCGTGCGCCTCGAGCTGGACGAGCGTCGGGCCGCCAGCCTCTCGCGGCGCGGGCGGGGCGAAGCCGGCCTCATCGAGCTTGCGCCGGCCGGCCGGGGTGATGCGGTCGCTCGTCCAGCCTTCTGCGGTCAGCACCTCGACGTCGGGCTCCGCACCGAGCTTGCGGATACTCTCCTCCATCTGCTCGCGCATCATCTCCAGGGCAGGGCAGCCGAGGAAGGTGGGCGTGAAACCCACGTGTACCCGCTCGCCGACGACTTCGACATCGTGGACGACGCCGAGCTCGACGAGCGAGAGGACGGGGATCTCCGGGTCCGGGATCTCCGCCAGCGCTTCCCAGACGCGCTCGGCGCTCACCATGAAGCACCCGGAACCGAGCGGCGCACCATCGTCATCTCCTCCCAGAGCGGGCGGAAGTCGTCGCTGTGCTGACCCCGTTCGTGCGCAAGTAACAGTCTGTTACTTGGAACGTCTTTCCCGACGATCGTGGCCAAAGTCGCGCGCTGGTCGGGCGGAAGGAGTGCGGCCGCGGAAGGCCAGAGGTCGTCGACGGCCTTCTGGAAAGCCGGCTCGCCGCGCAGCCGCTCCTCCCACATCGCGGCGTGCATGCGGTGATAGACCTCCTCGCGGTCGACCTTCTCAGCGAGGCCGGCGATGTCGGGATCGTCGGAGCTCTTGAGCGCGTCGATCCTGATTGCGTCGGCGCTCTCGTAGAGCCAGTGGCGAGCGATGGTCTGCGCCCAGTCGTGGACGAGTCGGAGCTCGACGAAGGGAGCGCACAGGTACTCGGCGGGGTCGCGGTCGAAGGCGAGCGCGTCGGCGTCCGTCCCGAGCTCCTTGGCGGCGAGCTCGTACCAGGCGCGCGCGTGCCCGATCTCGGTCTGGGCGATGGACGAGAAGGCCACGTCCTCCTCCAGGAAGGGCGCGATGCCCGTCCACTCGGAGTCGCGCCAGCCGAGAACCAATTCGTCATCAGCCAGCTCGAGAAGTGCCTGCGCGTTCACGGGCCTCCTTCAGCTTCACCTTGAGCGAGTAGCCGTCGACGCGGCGGTAGTCGCGGTCGAAGACTTCGGCGACGTAGGGCTCGCGCACCTCCTTCACGGCCTCGCGCGGGACGATCCAGAGGGCGAACGACTCGTCCCGGCGGCCGTAGAACTCGCGCGCGTAGGCCTCGGCGAAGACAAGGTTCGGGGCTTCGAGCGAGCCGCCGTGCTGGAAGGGCTGCCCCTCTCGCTCCTGCCGAAAGACCTCCCAGATCATGCCCGTGCCCTGGCCGGCGCGGCTCCCGCCGGGCGAAGCCCGGCTTCGCCCGGCGCCTGACGGCCCCAGACGACGGGGGAAATTCATGCCGCGTCCGCGAGCACCGCGCGGCGTACCCAGGCGGTCTCTTCGCGCGAGGCCTGGCGAAAGCCGAGCCGGCGCTCGGTCTCGGGCCCGTGCCCGGTCACGACCCACTTGAGCTCGTCCCAGTCGGGCTCGGAGTACTCCCAGACGCCGTCCTTGCGCTTCTCGAGCTGCGGGTCGGGGACGGTGAGGCCGAGCTCGCGGATCTGCGGCACGTAGCCGTCGAGGAACTGCTGGCGGGCCTCCTCGTTGGCCTGGCTCTTGATCCGCCAGCGGTACATCGGGTCGTCCGCGGCCGGGATGGGGTTCCCGTGGAACTGCATGAGCGGGCCCCACCAGCGGTCGAGCGCCTCCTGCACGAGCTCGCGCTGCTCCTCCGTGCCGTTCATCATCGTGAGGATCACGTCGCGGCCGTGGAGGATGTGGAAGGACTCCTCCCAGCAGATCTTCTTCATGATCCGCGCGTACGGGGCGTAGGAGCACTTGAGGAGCGCCTTCTGCGAGATGATCGCCGCCGCGTCCACGAGCCAGGCGATGACGCCGACGTCGCCCCAGGTCTTCGTCGGGTAGTGGAAGACGTTGTGGAACTTCGTCTTGCCGGCGACGAGATCGTCGAGGCACGCCTCTCGCGGCTTGCCGAGATCCTCGACGACCCGGTATATGAGCTGGGCGTGGCCGACCTCGTCCTGCACCTTGGAGGTCAGGGCGAGCTTGCGCTGCAGCGTGGGCGCACGGAGGATCCACTCGCGCTCCGGGAGGACGCCCATCAGCTCTGAGTTCCCGTGCATCTCGATGAACTTGACGAGCGCCTTGCGGTAGTCGTCGGGCATCGGATCGCCGGCCTCGACCTGGCCTCCGCCCTGCACGTACGCTTCGAATTCGGCCTCGTCCATAACCAAACGATCGTTAGGGTAACCGTACACGATGTCCAGGAAGGAAGAGCTTTCCCGCCAGGCCGCTCGGCTGTTCGCGGCCAAGGGCTACCACGGCACGTCGATCGGGGACCTGGCCGAGTCCCTGGGCGTGCAGAAGGGCTCTCTCTACGCGCACATCGAGGGGAAGGAGGACCTCCTCTACGAGACGATGCGCGGGGGCGCCGCCGCCTTCCACGGGGCGCTCGACTCGGTGCCCGACGACGCTCCTCCCGCGGAGAAGATCCGCCTGGCGCTCAGGGCGCACCTCCGCGTCGTCTCCGAGCAGCTCGAGGTGGCGACCGTCTTCGTCCAGGAGTGGAAGTACCTGGAGGGCGAGCGCCTCGAGGAGGTCGTTGCGGAGAGGCGCCGCTACGAGGAGCGCATCCGCGAGCTCTTCCGCGAGGGGCGGGACATGGGTCAGCTCCGGGCCGACCTGGACGTGAACGCGGCCGCGCTCCTCTTCCTCTCGGCCGCCAATTGGGCCTACACCTGGCTCGCTGCGGGCGCCGGCACCGATGTTCTCGCCGACCGCTTCTACGCGCTCTTCCTCGACGGCATCCGCGGCTACTCGACACCCTCGTAGAGTGCGGCCGTGCCGCGTGCGGTGCTCATCGTCAATCCGAACGCCTCCCGGGTGACGCCGGACCTGACGCTCGCCGTCGAGGCGGAGCTCGAGGCCGCGGGCGAGCTGGAGACGGTCCTCACCGAACGGCCTATGCACGCTGCGGAGATCGCCGAGGCTTCGGGGGGCGCGGAGCGGGTGTACGTCTTCTCGGGGGACGGCGGCTTCAACGAAGTCGTGAACGGGCTCGCGGGCGACCCGGTCGTCGGCTTCATCCCCGGGGGCTCGACGAGCGTGTTTCCGCGCGCGCTCGGCATCCCGCGCGACCCGGTCTCGGCGGCGCGCGCTCTTGCGCACTCCAGTACGGAACGGAAGATCTCGCTCGGACGGGTCAACGGGCGCCGGTTCACGTTCAGTGCCGGCTTCGGCATCGACGCGGAGCTCGTCCGCAGGGTGGATTCCATCGGCCGGGCGAGCGGTAAGCGCGCGAGCGATATCGCCTTCGCGCGCACGCTTGCGGGCATCTTCGCCGAGCGGCGGGCGCGCTTCGAACCGGTCATGGAGGTGGAGGGCCTCGGGCGAGTCGCCTTCGCCCTGGTGGCCAACGGCCACCCGTACAGCTACGTCGGGCGCATCCCGCTTCGGATCGCGCCGAAGGCGGAGTTCGAACTCGGCCTCGACCTCGTCGCGCCTCGGCAGCTCAAGGCGAGGCGCCTGCCGCAGGTGGCGGGCTGGGTGCTCGCCGGCAAGGGGCAGGAGCGTTCGCCCCACGTCCTCTACGTCCACGATGCGGACGAGCTCACCGTTCGAGCGGACGCGCCGGTGCCGCTCCAGGTCGACGGCGAGGACCTGGGAGACGTCGACGAGGCGCACTTCGAAGCGGAGCGCTCGGCGCTCCGGGTGCTCGTGCCGGAATAATCCAGGCATGGCCCAGGTGGTTCCCGCCGAAGGGGACATGCGCAGGGTGATCGGGGACGGGGAGGCTCACCCGGACGGAGAGGTCGAAGGCCTCACCGAGCAGGACCTGGTGAAGCTCTACCGCGCCATGGTGCTCCTGCGCACCTACGATGAGCGCTCGGTCGTCTTCCACCGACAGGGCCGGATCGGCACGTACGCGATCTTCTGGGGGCACGAGGCGATGCAGGCCGGGTCGTTCTACGCACTCCAGCGCGAGGACTGGATGTTCCCCTCCTACCGCGAGTCGGCGATCGGGCTCTTGCGTGGAATGCCGCCCGAGACCGTCCTCGCGTGGTGGCGCGGGCATCCGGCCGGCTGGTGGGATCCGCGGGAGTACGGCGTTGCCTCGATCGCGGTGCCGATCGCGACCCACGTGCCGCATGCCGTTGGGTTTGCCTGGGGCAAGAAGCTCAAGGGCGAGTCGGCTTGTGCGGTCGCTTACTTCGGCGACGGCGCCACCTCGGAGGGCGCATTTCACGAGGGCGCGAACTTCGCGGCCGTCATGGCGGCGCCCGTGGTTCTCTTCTGCAACAACAACGGCTGGGCGATCTCGACGCCTGTCTCCGCGCAGACACGCGCGCCGACGCTCGCCGACAAGGCGATCGGCTACGGGATGCCCGGCGTCCGCGTGGACGGCGGAGACGTGCTTGCGGTCTACGAGGCGAGTCGCGACGCGGTCGCGCGCGCGCGCTCGGGAAGCGGGCCGACCTTCATCGAGGCCGTCACCTACAGGTGCGCGCCGCACGCGACCGCCGACGACCCGAGCGCCTACATCGACGCCGAGCGCGTCGAGGCCGAACGTGCGAACGAATGCGTCGGGCGCTTCGAGCGCTATCTCCGCCGCCTTGGCCTGCTCGGCGACGAGCTCGTCGAGTCGATCGCGGCCGAGGCCACGGAGGCGATGCGCGCCGGCATGGCGGCCGCGGAGGCGCTGCCTGTTCCAGACTCGTCCCTCGTGAAAAAGAACGCCTATGTCGACTAGGACTCTGGTCGAAGCCGTGAACGATGCGCTTCACGTGGAGATGGAGCGCGACGGGTCGGTCATGGTCATGGGCGAGGACGTGGGACGCGCGGGCGGCGTCTTCCGGGCAACCGCGGGCCTGCTCGACCGCTTCGGCCCGGACCGTTGCATCGACACGCCGCTCGCCGAAGCGGGGATCCTCGGCACCGCCGTCGGCCTCGCCATGGCGGGGTGGCGGCCGGTCTGCGAGATGCAATACGAGTCCTTCAGCT
>Ga0307289_10000009_pt1 | contig 64350 bp, 70 predicted proteins | sample ER_DNA_143_FD_194483 | JGI IMG/M metagenome (GOLD analysis project Ga0307289, IMG submission 194483) | Bulk soil microbial communities from the East River watershed near Crested Butte, Colorado, United States - ER_DNA_143 | ecosystem: Environmental > Terrestrial > Soil > Floodplain | place...
GCGCTGTCGGGCCGGCCACCTAGCCTGAGGGCGTGCGCGAGCACTACTCGCATACCGTCGGGCCGCCGCTGGACCGCTACGTCCGGCTGGCCGTCGGATACCGCTATGCGGGTGCGCCCCCGGGCGTCCACGTCGGGCTGCCGTCGGGCACGCTGACGCTCGTCGTGCCGTTCGACGAGCCGCTGCACCTCAGCGGTGTCGGGCTGTCGCGGCGGACCCCGTTCGAAGGGGTGCTCGCGGGGCTGGCCACCGCTCCGACGCTGATCCACCACGAGGGCCGCCAGCACGGCGTGCAGCTCGGCCTCACGCCGGCCGGCGCGCGAGCCATCTTCGGCCTGCGGGCCGCTGAACTGGCCGAGCGGTCCGTGGAGCTCGAGGACGTCGTCGGGCGCGTCGCCCGGTCACTTCGCGACGAGCTCCAGGGGTATGCGACATGGCCGGAGCGGTTCGCCGCGGTCGAGCGCGTCATCCTCGACCTTGCGCGTAGGAACCACTCAGCCGGGGAATCGGCGCCCGAGGTGAGCGAGGCCTGGCGGCTGATTCGCCGGGGTCGGGGATTGACTCCCGTTGCTGCGGTGGCCTCGGACGTGGGGTGGTCGACGCGCCACCTGGAGCACCGGTTTCGTGGGGAGTTCGGGATCACTCCGAAGGCCGCGGTTCGGCTTACCCGGTTCGAGCGGTCGGTCGAGGCCGTCCGCGACCCTCGACGCGGTCTCGCCGACGTCGCGGCCGACTGCGGCTACGCCGATCAGTCGCACCTGGCTCGCGAATGGCGCGACCTGGCCGGGTTGCCGCCGTCCCGGTGGCGGGTCGAAGACGACCTCGCATTCGTCCAAGACGACGAGGCGGCCCGCTCGGCAGGATGGAGAACATGACGACACGCACTGACCACAACCTCTGGCCCGGGCTCAGCTACGACGACGCCCATGCCGCGCGCGCGTGGCTGGCGGCGCTCGGCTTCCAGGACGGCATCGTCGTCGACGGTGAGAGGCCAGGCGAGATCCAGCACAGCGAAATGCTCTGGCCCGACGGCGGTCGGGTCATGGTGCACAGCCGGGGCAAGGCAGACGAGACCTTCACGACCCCGAGGGGAAGCGGCAACGTCTACGTCGTGTGCGACGACCCGGACGCGGTGTGGGCCAAAGCGCAAGCGCTCGGCGCGACGGTGCTCCGGCCGATGGAGGACACCGACTACGGCTCCCACGGGTTCTCGATCGCCGACGCCGAGGGCAACGCCTGGTCGTTCGGGACCTACGCCGGCGCCGACTGACCGAGGCGGCCGCCCTAGGAGCCGAGGAGCTTGGCGCGAAGGCGGTTGGTGTCCTCGGCGGTCCAGCCGTGCTGCTGCAACCATGCCTCGGCGCCGCCCTCCCGGTCGAGGGCCTGGACGAGCAGCCGCATCGTCTCGGCCCGCGGCTGCTGCTGGGTCACCGGCTTCCCGTCGAGGTTCGCTGCGTACGCCGGGTGCCGGGCCAGCCGCTCGAGGATCCGGGGGACCCGCTCCGCGGACGCCGCGTAGTCGGCGACGACCGCGTCCTGGGTGACACCGGCCACCAGAAGGCCCAGCCCGACGATCGTGCCCGTCCGGTCCTTGCCGGCGGCGCAGTGCACGACGACGGCGCCCTTCGCTTGCGCGATCGCCCGCAGCGCGGCCACGACCGAGTCCGGACGCTGGGCGAGGTATCCCCAGTAGTGCGTGGACCAATAGGCGTCGTGCTGCGGGTGCTGCTTCTTCGGACGACGGACTTTGGCCGCCGTTCCGAGGTTGCGGTCGCTCTCCCAGGGCAGGTTCCGTTCCCCGGGCGGGATGCCGGTCTCCTTGGTGTCCTCGGTGTAGAGCGTGTGATGGTGCAGGCGCACGCCGGGCTCGGCGACCATAGGGCCGTCGCCCTCCTTGGCGACCTCGACGAGCGTGCGCAGGTCGACGACATCGGTCACTCCGAGGTCGTCGACCAGGTGACGGACCGACGCCGGCGCGAGCTCCTGGAGGTTGTCGGACCGGATGAGCCGACCTGCGACGACGGACCGCCCGTCGGTCGTGGGAAGCCCGCCGACGTCACGCATGTTGTCGACGCCGTCGAGCTCTATCCAGCGCGGATCGCCGGCGACGGGGACATCCACGACAGGGTTCGGGCCTGCATCGGCCGCCGATGGCGAAGCGGCGGTGGACGTCACGCCACGACCCTAACCGGCACCGGTGAGGGCCCCGGGAAGTATGAGTTCCCGGGGCCCTCTGCGACCGGCCGAAGCCCGCCGCTCGATGTCCGAGGTTTGACCCTCGCACGTACCCGAACATCCGCGAATCTCCTTCTCTCGAAAGAGAACTCGACTCCTCAGATCCTCGGTCCGCCTCCGGCGAACCGGTGGCGTGGGGATATTTGTAGGCCCTTGCGAACCGGTCCCGCAAGGGCTTCGCAGGAACTTTCTCGACCATTTCGAAACCCTCGGCGTGTCGCGCTCGACACGCCGGACGAACTGCCTCGTGTTCGGCGGCTTCGCGCTGTTCGCCCTCGCGGCCGGCCTGCCCGCATGGCTGGCTGCCGGCCTCCTCCTGGCCGGCGCGGCGACGCATACCGTCGGAGAGATGATCGGGTCCGGCGGGCAGTGGGGCGTCCAGATGGGCCTGGCGCCGCTGGAGCGACAGGGCCAGTACCAGGGCCTGGCCGGAATGAGCTTCTCGCTGGCCTCGATCCTCGCGCCACCGCTCGTCGCGTTCCTCTGCATCGACTGGGGCCGGCCCGGCTGGCTGGTGATGGGTGCCCTGGTCCTGGGCGCCGCCCTCGCCAACGTTCCGGCGAGCGGCTGGGCCCTGCGCACCCGGGCCCGGTACCGGGTCACGATGCATACCGGCTGAGTCCGCTGGGAGACTGGAGACGTGCCGAGCGCTCTTCCCGACGGCGAACCCGCCCCGGCCTCTGGCAACCTGCCCCGCCCGGCCCTCGACCGCCTCGGCCGGGCACCGTTCGGCGTCTACCTGCACGTGCCCTTCTGCACGGTGCGGTGCGGCTACTGCGACTTCAACACCTACACCCTCACCGAGCTGGGCGACGGGTCGCTGCCGGGAGCCAGCCTCGATACGTATGCGTCAGCCGCCCTTCACGAGCTCGACCTGGCGCGGCGGGTCCTCGGCGACCAGGCTCCGGTCGTCGACACGGTGTTCGTCGGTGGCGGAACCCCAACCCTCCTTCCGTCCGCCGACCTCATCCGCCTGCTGCGAGGCGTCGAGGAGCGGTTCGGCCTGGCTGCCGACGCCGAGGTGACCACCGAGGCCAACCCCGACGCGGTCTCGGCCGCGTCGCTGGCCGCGCTGGCCGCGGGCGGCTTCACCAGGGTCAGCTTCGGCATGCAGAGCGCCGTGCCCCACGTGCTGCGCACCCTGGACCGGACCCATGACCCGGGCAACGTCGCTCGGGCGGTCGGCTGGGCTCGCGCGGCGGGGCTCGACGTGAGCCTCGACCTCATCTACGGGACCCCCGGTGAGTCGCTGGACGACTGGCGGCACAGCCTCGACGCCGCGGTCGCGCTCCGGCCCGGTCACGTGTCGGCGTACGCACTCGTGGTCGAGGCGGGCACTCGGCTGGCGGCGAAGGTTCGCCGCGGCGAGGTGGCGGCGCCGGAGGACGACGACGAGGCCGACAAGTACGAGCTGGCCGACGAGGTCCTCACGGCGGCCGGCTACGCCTGGTACGAGGTGAGCAACTGGGCCTCGGCGCCGAGGTTCCACTGCCGCCACAACGAGGGTTACTGGTCCGGCGCCGACTGGTGGGGCGTCGGGCCCGGGGCGCACAGCCACGTCGGCGGCGTGCGGTGGTGGAACGTCAAGCACCCCGCGGCGTATGCGTCGCGGCTCGCCACCGGAGTCCCGCCAGCGGCCGCTCGAGAGGTCCTCACCGACGAGCAGCGCCTCGACGAGTGGGTGCTGCTCGGCACCCGCCGGGCCGCGGGCATACCGGTGGACGGCCTGGAGACGGCCGGTCGCCAGGCGCTCGCTGGGTTGGTCGCCGACGGGCTGGTCGACGGGCGGTCCGCGGTCGGGGAGGGACAGGTGCGCCTCACCCGGCGGGGACGGCTGCTGGCGGACACCGTGGTGCGCCGGCTCCTCGGCTGATCGACAGGGTCCTGAGGACACGAGCGAGGAACGAGCGAGGCCCGGAAGGGCCCGCGGAGATCAGCCAGAAGGCTCGGCTGATCGACAGGGTCCTGAGGACACGAGCGAGGAACGAGCGTGGCCCGGAAGGGCCCAAGGCCCGGAGGAGCCGGCGCACCGGAGGACGAGTCAGTGCAGGATGCGGATCTGGAACGGGTAGTTGTAGACCTCGCCCTTGCTCGCCTTGACCGCACCGATGATGTGGAAGACGAAGATGAGGATGTTGGCGATGAAGAACAGCACGAGGGCGACCGGGCTGAGCACGATGGTGAACAGACAGATCCACGCGACGATGTTCATCACCCAGAGGCCGACGTTGAAGTTGAACGAGCCGGCTGCCGCCTGACGGACGAGCGGGCTGCGGTTCTTGTAGATCGCCCAGATGATCAGCGGGCCGAGGAAGCTCAGCCAACCGGCGGTGACGATCGTGGCGATGATCGCCGACAGGTGGGCGAGGATGCTCGCGGTCTTCTCCTCACCCGTGGCGGGCAGCTGGGCGGAGGTGGGGCCGTAGGGCTGGTTGGTCATGATCTCCCCTGAGAGGTTGTGGTGACACCGATGTGACGTCGTGGGCCGCCTGGTTGTTCCACGGTAGGGCCGGTTTCAGGGTCCGGTCAGGGTGTCTCCGGAGCCGTCACGAAGTCGAGAAGCTCCTCGACGCTCGCGAGCAGGGACGGTTCGAGGTCGGCGTAGGTGCGGACCCGCCCGAGGATCCGCTTCCAGGCCAGCGCAATGTCGGTCTGGGTCTCGTGCGGCCAGCCGAGCGCGGCGCAGATGCCGTGCTTCCAGTCCTGTCCGCGCGGGACGGGAGGCCAGGTGTCCAGCCCGAGGCGCGCGGGTCGCACGGACTGCCACACGTCGACGTACGGGTGGCCGAGAACCTTGACGTGAGCGCGGGCACCCGGGAGCGCGCGGACCGCGTCGACGATCCCCGACTCCTTGGTTCCCGGAATGAGGTGGTCCACCAGAACCCCCATCCGCCGGCCCGGTCCCGGTGCGAAGGCGGCGATGGTTGCCGGCAGGTCGTCCACGCCGTCCAGCATCTCGACGACCACGCCCTCGACGCGCAGGTCGTCGCCCCAGACCTTCTCCACGAGCTCGGCATCATGCCGACCCTCGACGAACAACCGTGACGGCGCGGCCACCGACGCTCGGTGTCCGGCCATGGCGGTCGAGCCACTCGCGGTCCGCGACTCCGCCTGGCGGGCCGCGGTCCGCGCTGCGGCGGCGGCCCGCCGCGGCGGGGTGAGCACGACGGGCTCGCCGTCGACCAGGAACCCTGAACCGAGGGGGAAGCCCCGTGTGCGGCCGTGCCGGTCCTCGAGGTGGACCACGTGCATGCCGCCGGCCTTCTCGACGCGGACGACGGCGCCGCACCAGCCGGTCTCCGCCTCCTCGACGACCAGCCCCCGCTCGGCGGCCGCCGTGGCCGGTGCCGGCTGACCACGGGTCCGCCAGCCAACCGCCAGGACGTCGGAGCCGTAGCGGTCTCGAGCGCTGGACATGCCGCGAACCTACGCAGTCGCATACCGCAGTTGGCCCCGCCGCGCCGGAAAGAGGGGCGCAAGGTGAGGACGTAGACTGGGAGCGAGATTGGCACTCGGGCACGTCGAGTGCCAGCTGCCCGTTGAGGAGAGTCAGGTCCGGTCCGGAGGGCTTGTCGAGGGAGGTGGCGCCGTGACCGAGGAACGTCGACTCGCCGTGTTACGCGCCATCGTCCAGGACTACGTTCAGACGTCGGAGCCGGTCGGGTCCAAGGCCCTCGTCGAGCGGCATTCTCTCGGAGTCTCGGCCGCCACGGTGCGCAACGACATGGCCATCCTCGAGGAGGAGGGGCTGATCCACGCGCCGCACACGTCCGCCGGGCGGGTGCCCACCGACGCCGGCTACCGCCTGTTCGTCGACCGGTTGAGCTCGATCAAGCCCTTGTCGGCCGCCGAGCGGTCGGCCATCCAGACCTTCCTGGCCGGCGCCGTCGACCTCGACGACGTCGTGGACCGAACGGTCCGGTTGCTCTCGACGCTGACCCGGCAGGTGGCGGTCATGCAGTACCCGAGCCTGGCTCGGTCCACGGTCCGCCACATCGAGCTGGTGCCGCTGGGGTCGGACCGGCTCATGATCGTGGTCATCGTCAACACCGGCCGGGTCGAGCAGCGCATCGTCGGGACGGATGGCGACCTCACGACCGATGCCGGGGAGGCGTTCGTGGCGCGGCTGCGGGCCGAGCTCAACGCCGACGTCGCGTCGCGGCCGTTCCTCGAGGCCTCGGCCCGGCTCGCCGCGCTCGCCGACCGGTTCGATCTCGCCGACCGCGACACCGTGCGCGCCGTCGTGCGAGCGCTCGACGAGGCCCTCCTCGAGGAGCGGGAGGAACGGGTGGTCCTCGCCGGCACGGCCAACCTCGCCCGGTCTGCGGCCTCACTGACCGACTTTCCGCTGACCATCGGCCCGGTGCTCGAGGCACTGGAGGAGCACGTCGTGCTGCTCAAGCTGCTGGGTACTCTGGGTCGCGAGGGGCTCGAGCACGACGCGGTGGCCGTGCTCATCGGCCACGAGAACCCGCACGAGGGGCTCGTCTCGACCTCGGTGGTCTCCACCGGGTATGCGGCCGGCTCCGAGGTCGTCGCAGGGCTCGGCGTGGTCGGGCCGACCCGGATGGACTACCCCACGGCGATGGCGACTGTGCGGGCTGTGGCGCGCTACGTCTCCGACATTCTCGCACCATGACGTCCCCTCTTTCGTTGCCAGACAAGGACATTCGTTGAACGACTACTACCAGGACCTCGGCGTCCCCAGAACGGCGAGCGAGGAGGAGATCAAGCGTGCCTACCGGCGGCTGGCTCGCCGGCTCCATCCGGACGTCAACCCGGGCGCGGAGGCCGAGGAGCAGTTCAAACGGGTTTCGCAGGCCTACGACGTCCTGTCCGACCCGGAGAAGAAGCGCGCATACGACATGGGCGCCGACCCCTACGCGATGGCCGGCGAGGGTGGGTTCGGGGCCGGCTTCAGCTTCAGCGACGTCATGGACGCCTTCTTCGGTGGTGGCGCGGCCTCCCGCGGACCGCGGTCTCGCCAGCAGCGCGGCCAAGACGCACTGGTCCGGCTCGACATCGACCTGGCGGCAGCGGTGTTCGGCTCGGACGAGGAGCTGACCGTGGACACGGCGGCCGCGTGCGGGACGTGTGGCGGCTCGGGCGCGCAGCCGGGCACTGGCAGTTCGACGTGCAACGTCTGCAACGGCCGCGGTGAGGTCCAGACGGTCCAGCGGTCGTTCCTGGGACAGGTGATGACCAGCCGGCCCTGCAACGCCTGTCAGGGCTACGGCACCGTGATCCAGCACCCCTGCTTCGAGTGCTCGGGACAGGGCCGCGTCCGGACCCGCCGCACGCTCAAGCTGCGGGTCCCGGCCGGCGTCGACACCGGCACCCGGATCCAGCTGTCCGGCGAGGGCGAGGTCGGCCCGGGCGCCGGACCGGCCGGCGACCTGTACGTCGAGGTTTCCGTGCGTCCGCACTCGATCTACACGCGGCGTGGCGACGACCTGCACTGCCAGGTCGAGCTGCCGATGACCGCGGCGGCGCTCGGCACGACGTTCCAGCTTTGGACCTTCGACGGCGAGCGTGAGCTCGCGGTCGCCCCGGGTACTCAGCCCGGCGAGACGCTGACCATGCGCTCGCTCGGGGTGACCCACCTGCGCGGAAGCGGCCGCGGCGACCTCATCGTCCACGCCGTCATCCAGACTCCGACCCAAGTCACGCCGGAGCAGGAGGATCTGCTGCGGCAGCTGGCCACCATGCGTGGGGAGGAACGCCCCGAGGGCAAGGTCGCCCCGCTCGAGAAGGGGCTACTCGGCAAGCTGCGCGACGCCTTCAAGGCCCGCTGACGCGCCAGTTTGCTGACGTGACCGCGAGGATGTTCATCCCCGACTCGGCGGCGTGGACCTCCGCAGCGGTCGGCGACGAGGTCGAGGTCGGCGGGGCAGAGGGCCGGCACGCGGTGACCGTCGTCCGGCTCCGGCCGGGGGAGACCGTGCTGCTGGGTGGCGGCGGCCGGCGCGCGGAGGCGACGGTCACGCATACCGGCAAGGGCGCCTTCTCCGCCCGGCTGGAGACCGTCGTCGACGAGCCCGAGAACGACCCGCGCATCGTCCTGGTGCAGGCGCTGGCCAAGGGCGGCCGCGACGAGCAGGCCGTCGAGACCGCGACCGAGCTCGGCGTCGACGAGGTGGTGCCGTGGCAGGCCGCCCGCGGGGTCGCCGTCTGGCGAGGCGGGGAACGCCAGGAGCGGGGCCGTCGGCGCTGGCAGTCGGTATGCGTCGCGGCCAGCAAGCAGGCCCGGCGGGCGCGGGTGCCGGTGGTCTCGGAGCCGGCGGCCACCTCCGACGTCGCCGCCCGTCTCAGGCGAGCCGCGCTCGGGCTCGTTCTTCATGAAGCTGCCACCGAGCCGTTGTCCGCAGTGGAGCTTCCGGTCACCGGGGATCTTGTGGTCGTCGTCGGGCCCGAGGGCGGGATCGGCGACGGCGAGCTGGCCGGACTGGTCACTGCCGGAGGCCGACCGGTGCGGCTCGGCCCCGAGGTGCTGCGGTCCTCGACCGCGGGGCCGGCCGCCGTGGCGGTGCTGGCCGCGTCGTTGCGCTGGCACTGACCGTCAGCGGATCGAGAACGGCACGACGTTCTGGAAGGCGATGCTGCCGTCCTTGGCGCTGACCTCCATCGCGCGGAACTCGTACTGGCCGGCCGTCAGCGTCCCGAGGTCGACCGTCCATGAGCCCTGCAGCGGGCAGCCGCTGGTCGCCATGGTGTGGCCTTGGTCGACGACCGAGCCACCGCGACGCAGCTCCCAGGCGACGTTCGCCTCGAAGACGCACGCCTGGCCGCTCACGACGACTGCCCTTCCGGCGGCGATCACCTGGCCGGCATAGGGGCTGTCCACCCAGATCTGGGCGATCTCCGTGAACTGCTGGTCGTCGGCCGGCCGCTTGAAGACGTTCGTGCCGACACTCTCGAAGATGCGCCCGCCGCTGACCACGACCGGCACCGGGGCGTGGGCCTGCTGGACAGCGGCGGTCACCGTCCAGACCAGGGCCTGAACGGCCATTCGCTGCGCCTCTTCGGGCAGTCCGGTGACGCCAGGGCCGCTGAGGGACACCCCGACCTCGGGGGCGGTCATCGCGGCGTACTTCGCCGTCGTCCCCGCCGGCCAGGCGGCGACGAATCGGTTCGGATTGTCCGCCGGCACGGTGACGGCTGCGGCCAGGGCCGAGTCGGCCTTCTGCGCCGTCGTGGCGCCGACCGGCAGCTGACCGGGGACGAACACCCGGACCAGGCGGTAATGGGCGTCCGCCGAACCCGGGGGAGCGACGTAGTAGACCGGCAGCGCGACGGCGACGGTCGGCGCCGGTGCAGAGGTCGCCGACCCCGTTGGCGATGGTGATGCCGAACCGGTGGCCGGTGCGGAGCTGCTCGGCGACGGGGGGCTGCTCGGCGACGGAGTGACGGGACCCGTGGTCGATGGGTTCGCCGGTGCCGGAGTAGGCCCGGTCGTTGGCCGCAGCCCGACCCAGACCGCGACGCCGATGGCGGCGACGGCCGCCGCGGCGGCGATCGGCGTCACCCACCTCCAGCCGCGGCGGTGCGAGGAAGAGACGGCGGCGCGGATGTCGCCGAGGTGGTTGTCGGGCTGCACGCCATCCACTTCGCGGTGAAGAGCACCGCGCAGTCGGTCCTCGATGTCCTCGAGTCCCTCGAAGCCGTGACGGTCGGTCATGAGGCACCTCCCAGCGCGCTTCGGAGTGTCGTGAGGGCCCGGTGGGCGTGCGCCTTCACCGAACCCGGTGAGATGTCGAGCGTGTAGGCGATCTGCTGTTCGCTGAGGTCGCCGTAATACCGGAGAACGACGACCTCACGCTGCCGCCGGGGCAGCCGGTGGACGGCTTCCAGCAGAGCGGCGTCCGCGTCGCGCCGCAGGGCGGTCACCTCAGCACTTTCGCCGGCGGTCCGGCCGAGCGCCTCCGCCGACCCGGCGACTGACGTGAGGTAGCGCTGTTCCACGCCGTGGCGCCGGAAGCCCGAGCGGCAGCCGTTGACCACGGACCGGCGCAGGTAGGCCAGGGCCGTTCCCTCCTCACGGAGCCGGGCCAGCCGGGGGTATGCGGCGATGAAGGCGTCCTGCACGACCTCCTCCGCACGGCTCCGGTCCCGCAGGAGTAGGTGGCCGAGCCGTACCAGTCCGACCCAGTGGGCCGCATACAGCTCGGTGAGCGCCTCGTCGGACCTCCGTCGCGAGAGAGCGTCGGAGGACCCCCTCCCAGCGCCCGAGATGCCGGAGCCGGTACCCGGACCCGCCATCCCGGGATCCGCCATGCTCAAGGCTCCCATGATGAGACGACGCGCGAGGCCCGCAACCGGTTGACACGCCTCGGTGGCGCCAGCAGGATCGCGGCCATGTGCCTGTTCTGCCGCATGCTCGCCGGCGAGGTCCCCATGGACGTGGTCCGCGAGACCGAGCAGTCCGTGGCGTTCCGCGACATCAACCCGCAGGCACCGACCCACGTCCTCGTCATCCCCCGGCGGCACGTCGAGAGCCTCGGGGCTCTGGCCGAGTACCCGGAAGAGCTCGCCGACCTCGTGGCGCTCGGTGCGTCCGTGGCCGAGGAGGAGGGCCTCGACGAGGGGTTCCGGATGGTCGCCAACACCGGTGAGCTCGCCGGACAATCCGTCTTTCACGCGCACCTGCACGTCCTCGGCGGACGTCGAATGGCCTGGCCGCCCGGCTGACGGACGGAGATCTGCCCTGGGTCCGCGGAGTTCGGCCGTGTGCGCCTACGCACGTAAACTGGCCGCAACATGACCGACGCCGACCACTCCTCCGCGCCGAGCGACCGCGACGACCTCGACGACGTCACCACCGCGAGCCCGCACGTCCCGACGCACATCATCACGATTCCCACGTCGATTCCGATGGTCACGCTGCTCGGACCCCGGGACGAGCTGTTGCGAACCATCGAGCGGGCGTTCCCGCTGCTCGACGTCCATGTCCGCGGCAACGAGATCTCGCTGCGGGGGGCCAGCCCGGAGGTGGCCCTCGTCGAGCGGCTCATCGACGAGCTGCTGGTCATCCTCGATGCCGGCCAGCCGCTGAACCGGGACGCCGTCGAACGCTCGATCGCAATGCTGCGCAACCAGACCTTGGAGCGTCCGGCCGACGTCCTGACGATGAACATCGTCAGCAACCGGGGGCGCACCATCCGGCCGAAGACGCTGAACCAGAAGCGCTACGTCGACGCCATCGACCAGCACACCATCGTCTTCAGCATCGGCCCGGCCGGCACCGGCAAGACCTACCTGGCGATGGCCAAGGCGGTGGCGGCGCTGCAGTCAAAGCAGGTCAACCGGATCATCCTCACCCGGCCGGCCGTCGAGGCGGGGGAGCGGCTCGGGTTCCTACCGGGGACTCTCAACGACAAGATCGACCCGTACCTGCGACCGCTCTACGACGCGCTGCACGACATGATCGACCCGGAGTCAATCCCGCGCCTGATGGCGGCCGGAACCATCGAGGTGGCCCCGCTGGCCTTTATGCGGGGAAGGAGCCTTAACGACTCCTTCATCATCCTCGACGAGGCTCAGAACACCTCGCCCGAGCAGATGAAGATGTTCCTTACCCGCTTGGGCTTTGGCTCCAAAATGGTGGTCACCGGCGACGTCACCCAGGTTGATCTACCCGAGGGCACTCAGTCCGGTCTCCGACAGGTCCGGCACATCCTCGACGGCATCGACGATGTCAACTTCTCAGAGCTGACGTCGGCCGACGTCGTGCGACATCGCCTGGTCAGCGCGATCGTCGACGCGTACGACCGCTCCGACGTGAACCGCGCCCAACGGCGAGAAGGTATGCGGGACCGCCAGGCCGAGCGCCGCCGGCCTCCGAGCGACGACCGTTCTGACGGCCGACGAACGGCGACTTCGTGAGCGTCGAGGTCCTCAACGAGACCGAGTATCCCGCCGACGCCACGGAGCTCGTCGCCCTGTCGCGCTACGTCATGGGGGAGATGCGGGTCCACCCCCAGGCGGACCTTTGCATCACCCTCGTCGACGAGCCGGCGATGGAGACGCTGCACGTGCAGTGGATGGACCTGCCGGGTCCGACCGACGTCATGAGCTTTCCGATGGACGAGCTGCGGCCCGGACATGAGGACCAGGACCCGGAGGAGGGCGTCCTCGGCGACATCGTGCTCTGCCCGAGCGTCGCGGCGAAGCAGGCCAAGGAGGCCGGTCACGCCCCCGACGAGGAGCTGCTGCTGCTGACGACCCACGGCATCCTCCATCTGCTGGGCTTCGACCACGCCGAACCGGACGAGGAACGCGAGATGTTCGAGCTCCAGCGGCAACTGCTGCTGACCTTCCTCGCCGGCCGCGGCCGACCCTCCGCCACCCGGCGGTAGGACTCATCCGTGTTCACCCAGATGGTGCTGTTCGCACTACTGAGCATCGTCGTGGCCTTCAGCCTCGCGGCGGCCGAGTCGGCGATCCTCCGGATGTCCCGCGTCCGCGCCGCGGAGCTTGCCGAGGAGGGCCGGTCCGGTTCCATAGCCCTAGTCACGGTGGTGGGCGACTCCGCGGCATACCTCGCCGTGCTCGCCTTTCTCCGCGTCGTCGCCGAGGCGACCTGTGCGGTCTTCATCACCGTGGCGATTCTCGGCCTCGTCGACAGCGTGGGCTGGGCTCTGACCATCTCCATCGTCGTCATGGCGATCGTGTCGTTCGTCGTCGTCGGCGTCTCGCCTCGGACGCTGGGCCGCCAGAACTACGACACCGTCGCGCTCTGGTCGGCTCCCGTCGCGGTAGGTCTGCGCAAGGTGCTCGGCCCGGTCTCGCGGGTCCTCGTCGCCCTGGGCAACGCCGTCACCCCGGGCAAGGGCTACCGCGACGGCCCGTTCCAGAGCGAGGCGGAGCTGCGGGACCTGCTCGACATGGCCGGCGACACGGCGGTCATCGAGGAGGGCGAGCGGGAGATGATCCACTCGGTCTTCGAGCTCGGCGACACCGTGGTACGCGAGGTCATGGTGCCGCGCACCGACATGGTGACGATCAACCACGACAAGACCCTGCGCCAGGCGATGTCGTTGTTCATCCGGTCCGGGTTCTCCCGCATCCCGGTCGTCGGCGAAGACAGCGACGACGCCCGGGGCGTCCTGTACCTCAAGGACGTGGTGCGGCGGACGTATGCGGATCCCGACGCCTCCCACGCGCCGGTGGACCAGCTCATGCGGCCGCTGCACTTCGTGCCGGAGAGCAAGCCGGCTGACGACCTGCTCAAGGAGATGCAGCGTGAGCAGAGCCACTTCGCCATGGTCGTCGACGAGTACGGCGGTACCGCCGGGCTGGTCACCATCGAGGACATCCTCGAGGAGATCGTCGGCGAGATCGACGACGAGTACGACAAGGAGTCGCCCACCGTCGAGGAGCTGGAGGACGGCGGCTTCCGGGTGCCCGCGGGGATGAGCATCGACGACCTGGCCGACCTCTTCGACGTCGACATCGACGAGGAGGAGGTCGACACCGTGGGCGGGTTGCTGGCCAAGGCGATTGGGCGGGTGCCGATCCCGGGGTCGCACGCGCCGGTCGCCGGGTTGTCGCTCACCGCCGAGAAGATGGCCGGTCGCCGTCACCGGATCGCGACGGTGCTCGTCCGGCGGGTCGAGCCCCCGGACGAGGACGCCGAACCGCTCGCGCGACGGGTGCTCGAGAGGGAGCAGGCCCATGACCGGTGAGCCGCGTCCGAGGGATGCCCGCGACGGACCCGCATACCGAGCTGGGTTCGCCTGCCTCGTCGGCCGCCCGAACTCCGGCAAGTCGACCCTGACCAACGCCCTCGTCGGCCAGAAGGTCGCGATCACCTCCTCAAAGCCGCAGACCACGCGGCACACCATCCGAGGCATCGCCATGAGCCCCGGCGCCCAGCTGGTCCTCGTGGACACGCCTGGTCTGCACAAGCCCCGGACCCTGCTGGGGCAACGGCTCAACGACCTGGTCCGGGAGACGCTGCTCGACGTGGACGTCATCGGCTTCTGTCTGCCCGCCGACCAGCGGCCGGGCCCGGGTGACACCTTCATCGCGCGTGAGCTGACCGAGCTGCAGCAGGTGAAGCGGAAGCCCGTCGTCGCGATCGCCACTAAGAGCGACCGCGTCGACCGCGCCCAGCTGGCCGAGCACCTCATCGCCATCGACCAGCTCGGCTCGTGGGACGAGATCGTGCCGTGCTCCGCCACCCGGGGTGACCAGCTCGATGTGGTGGTCGAGGTGCTCGGGTCGTTCCTGCCGGAGTCGCCTCAGCTCTACCCCGACGGCGTCCTCACCGACGAGCCGGAGGCGGTGATGATCGCCGAGCTGGTGCGTGAGGCCGCCCTCGAGGGGGTCCGGGACGAGCTTCCGCACTCGCTGGCCGTCGTCGTCGACGAGATGGTCCCGCGCGAGGACCGGCCGGCCGATTCGCCGCTGCTCGACGTGCGGGTCAACGTCTTCGTCGAGCGGTCCAGCCAGAAAGCCATCGTCATTGGCCGAGGCGGCTCACGCCTGCGCGAGGTGGGAACCACGGCGCGACGGCAGATCGAGGCGCTGCTCGGCCAGCCGGTCTACCTCGACCTGCACGTCAAGGTCGCCAAGGACTGGCAGCGCGACCCGAAGCAGCTGCAGCGGCTCGGGTTCTGAGTCAGGACCCCTTCTTCTTTCCCTTCTTCTTGCTCGCCTTCTTGGCGGTGGCCTTGAGGACCTTCACCGTCTGCCAGGCGTCCTTGACCGCGGCGGCCTGGCTGCTGCCCGCTCCGAACCGGGCCTCGGCCGCCTCGACGGTCAGTGTCGCGAACCCGGCGAAGTCGATGTCCTTGGTGATGCTCGAGCCGGTCAAGACGTCGTACCAGACCAGTCCGGCACCGTCCCAGGACCGGCCCCCGATGCTCGTCGCCGCCAGATAGAACGCGCGGTTCGGGATGCCGGAGTTCGTGTGCACGCCGCCGTTGTCGTGCTGCGCATCGGCGGGCAGCTTCACGAAACCGTCCATGTCGGCCGGCTGCGGGTCCTTGCCCAGGACCGGGTCGTCGTATGCGGTGCCCGGCGCCCTCATCGAACGCAACGCAACACCCTGCACGGTGGCCGTGAACAGCCCTTCGCCGATCAGCCAGTCGGCGTCCGCGGCATCCTGGCCGAGAACCTGCTGCTTGACCATCGAGCCGAAGCAGTCGGACAGCGACTCGTTGAGCGCCCCGGACTGCGTGACGTAGGTGAGGCCGGCCGTGTACTGCGTGACGCCGTGCGCCAGCTCGTGGCCGATGACGTCGACGCTCGACGTGAAGTCGTTGAAGTACGTGCCGTCCCCGTCTCCGAAGACCATCTGCTGGCCGTCCCAGAAGGCGTTGTCGTACTGCTCCTCGTAATGCACCGACGCGACGAGCTCCAGACCCTTGGCGTCGAGAGAGTTGCGCTGGAAGGCGGACCAGTACAGCTGCCAGGTCGCACCGAGGCCGTCGTAGGCCCGGTTGACCGAGTCGTCACTCGTCGGTGCCTTGCCCTCGCCGCGCACCAGCTGCCCTGGCAGCTTGGACCGGTGCTGGGCGTCGTAGACGGCGCGCTGGACCACCGGCTCGGCCTCGGCCCGGGCCCGCCGCTCGGCCTCAGCGAGGCGTTCGTCGACCCGGAGGTTGGGCAGCCCGGGTATCGGGCCGCGTAGGTCGCCGCGCCCGCGCTCGGCGAAGACTTCACGCTGCCGCCGCAGCCGTGCGTCGGCCTCGAGGGTGCGTTGCGCCGCGGCCGCGGCATCGTCCGGCACCTCGGGATGGTCCGGTCCGGCTCCTTCGGCGATCCGGCGAAGGATCTCGGGCGGGACGATTCCACACACGATGGTGGGTCGGAGCTGGTGGCGCAGCGTCGAGATCATGCACCTACCCTGTCGGCCACCACCGACAAGAGCAAAGAGCCCGGCCGTGGGGACGGCCGATTCCCCACCTATGGTGAGCCGGATGAGCGAGACGACGGCGACCCGGGTCCCGAGGGCCAGACCGTCTGACGTCGGTGTCCCCGCCGCTGCGGTGCACGCGGTTCTGGACGATCTCGAGGCCCGCGACCTGGAACTGCACAGCCTCATGGTCCTGCGGCACGGACATGTCGTGGCCGAAGGCTGGTGGGCGCCCTACTCCGCCGCCCGCGTGCACCTGCTCTACTCGCTGAGCAAGTCCTTCACGTCGACCGCCGTCGGCTTCGCCGTGGCCGAGGGCCGGTTCCGGCTCGACGACCGGGTCGTCGACCTCCTGCCGACGCATGCTCCGCCAGACCTCGACCCTGCGGTCGCCCGGCTCACCGTCCACCACCTGCTCTCGATGTCGACCGGGCACCGTGACGACACGCTCGAACCGGCCCGGCGACTCGGCAGGAGCGACCTCGTCCGCGGTTTTCTGCGCGTCCCCCCGGAGGAACCCGTCGGCTCGCGGCACGCCTACAACAACCCCACGACGATGGCGCTCGCGACTCTCGTCGAGGAGCAGACCGGCCAGCCACTGCTCGAGTATCTGCGTGCCAGGCTCCTCGACCCGCTCGGCGTCGGCCCGGCCCGGTGGGACACCGACGAGCACGGCGTCGCGCTCGGGTTCACCGGGCTGCATCTGCAGACCGAGGCCGTCGCCAACTTCGGGCAGCTCCTGCTTCAGGACGGGGTCTGGAACGGGCAGCGAGTGCTCCCGGACGGCTGGGTTGCGCTGGCCACCCGGAGCCACATCGACAACGACAACGACGCGGGGCGGCCCATCGACTGGCGGCAGGGCTACGGCTACCAGTACTGGATGGCCCGGCACGGATACCGGGGCGACGGCGCATACGGCCAGTTCTGCGTCGTCGTTCCCGAGGCGGACCTCGTCGTTGCCACCACCGCGAGCGTCGAGGACATGCAGCAGGTCCTCGACGTGTTCTGGGAGCGGCTGCTCCCCGCGCTCGACAGCCCCGAGCCCCAGGAGGAGGCGTATGCCTCGGAGGCGCGGCTGGCCGAGCGACTCGCCGGGCTGGCACTGCCCGCGGTCGAGCCCCGTCACGACGGACCCGATGCACGAGTGAGATTCGTCGTCGAGACCGCCGCGGACGACCGGCCGCTGCGTCGCGGCACCACCGTGACCGTGAGCCGCGATGGGTCCGACTACCTCCTCACCTTCGGCCGCTCGCCGCGCGTGCTAGCGGTCCAGTGCGGTCGGGACCGGTGGGTGGAGTCGCGCCCTCGAGGTGTCCCCGTGGTCTCCCGCGGCGGCTGGACCGGCTCGAACTCATTCGAGGCGGACATGGTCCTCATCGAGACGCCACACCGGATTCGTCTGCAGGCGAATGGTTCTCGCCTCGAGGCCCGGTGGAACACCTTGCCGCTCTTCGACCCGGTCCTCGACTTGGACGAGGCGCGCTGAACGCCACGCGCCACCGATGTCAGGGCTGGTCCGCGCGGTCCTGTGGCGGAGCGTCCTGCGGCGTGGAGGACCGGCCTTCAGGAGTCGATCCGGCTTGGCTCGCCGTACCGTTGGTCGCCGCCGGCAAGGTGTCCGCACCGCCCCGCTTGAGGTGGCGTCGCATGAGGTACCGGTCGTGACGACCCGGGTACCGGATCCGCACCGAACCGGCCAGTGAGTTGCCGTGGAGGACGAGCAGCGGCTTGCCCGGGTGCGGGACGGTGTCCACCTTGTTCGACACCGAGCCGATGCCCTTGCCGACCTGGTCCGTGTTCGCCGCCCACCCCTCGGGTACGACGAGCACCACGGCACCGACGCCCGCGGACACATGGATGTCGACGACGTCGTGCGGGCAGATCGCCTGCTGGAAGTCCAGCTTCACGGTCGCCAAACCGGCGCTGATGTTGAGGTATGCGGGCACCGTCCAGATGCCACGTCGCACCAAGCTCGACATGCCGCCGGTCATCGTCTGCGGGTGGGCTGGGTCGGTGCCCAGCCGAACGAGGTCCGCGGTCGTCGACATCCGGCGGACCTCGGTGGACGGCGGCCGCACCGGAAGGTCTGCGACCAAGCCGTCCAGGTCCGCGTACGTCCGGGCCTGCCGGGCCAGCAGGGAGCGATCGTCGAGCTCGCCAGCGGTCAGCCGGCCTTCCGCATACTGCTGCATGAGCACATGGACGACTCGTTCCCGCTCCTCATGGCCCACGCGCATGATGCCCGCGTCAGTCACCTGTCCATGGTACGAGAAGCGTGTGGCGAGATGGCGGTCTCAGGATCCGGGCGGACGGGCATCGGAGTGGACGGGTCGCGAGCGACGGGCATACCCTCGGCGTGTGCGTTCGGCGCTCCTCCTCCTTCGCTGCCGCGACGAGGCCTAGCCACTCGGCCTCCCTCGTCGCGGAGCTCGTGTTGCGGCCGACTCGCAGCGACCAGAGGACGTGAGAGAAGTGCTCCACCCCCAGATCCCGTCGGGGATGCCGTTCGGCAAGTACGTACCGTTCCACGAGCAGATCGCCGTGGACCTGCCGGACCGCACGTGGCCCACGAAGCGCATCTCCAAGGCGCCGCGGTGGTGTGCCGTCGATCTCCGGGACGGTAACCAGGCGCTCATCGACCCGATGAACGCGGAGCGCAAGAAGCGGATGTTCGACCTGCTGGTGCGCATGGGCTACAAGGAGATCGAGGTCGGGTTCCCGTCCGCCAGCCAGACCGACTTCGACTTCGTCCGCGAGCTCATCGAGGGGAACCACATTCCCGACGACGTGACGATCCAGGTGCTGACCCAGTGTCGCGACCACCTCGTGCACCGCACCTTCGACGCGATCCGCGGGGCCAAGCAGGCGATCGTCCACTTCTACAACTCGACGTCGGTCCTGCAGCGGCGCGTGGTGTTCGGCCTCGACCAGGACGGCATCGTGGACATCGCCGTCCAGGCGGCCCGCCTGTGTCGCAAGCTCGAGGAAACGGTGCCCGATACCGACGTCTTCTACGAGTACTCGCCCGAGTCCTACACCGGCACCGAGCTCGACTTCGCGGTCAGGATCTGCAACGAGGTCATCGACATCATCGACCCGACCCCCGACCACAAGATGATCGTCAACCTGCCCGCGACCGTGGAGATGGCCACGCCGAACGTCTACGCGGACTCGATCGAGTACATGGTGCGGCACCTGGACCGGCGCCAGTCGGTCGTCGTGTCACTGCACCCGCACAACGACCGCGGCACCGGTGTCGCGGCCGCCGAGCTGGGCTACCTGGCCGGTGCCGACCGCATCGAGGGCTGCCTGTTCGGCAACGGCGAGCGGACGGGGAACGTCTGCCTGGTGACCCTGGGCATGAATCTCTTCTCGCAGGGCATCGACCCGCAGATCGACTTCTCGGGGATCGACGAGATCCGTCGCACCGTGGAGTACTGCAACCAGCTGCCGGTCGGCGAGCGGCACCCGTGGGGCGGCGACCTCGTCTACACGTCCTTCTCCGGCTCCCACCAGGACGCCATCAAGAAGGGCTTCGAGTGGCTCGACCACGACGCCGCCGAAGCGGGCAAGTCCGCCGACGAGATCCCGTGGGCCGTGCCCTACCTGCCCATCGACCCGCACGACATCGGCCGCACCTACGAGGCCGTGGTCCGGGTCAACAGCCAGTCCGGCAAGGGCGGCGTCGCGTACATCATGAAGACCGAGCACCAGCTCGACCTGCCGCGGCGGCTCCAGATCGAGTTCTCCGGTGTGGTCCAGCGAGACGTCGACCAGGACGGCGGCGAGGTCTCGCCGGCGGCGCTGTGGGAGAAGTTCGAGCACGAGTACCTGCCAGCGGAGATCGACCCCTGGGGGCGGTTCGGGCTCCTGTCGGTCCACTCCGACTCGCTGGTCGAGGGTGGCAGCAAGCTCTCGGTCGTATTGACCGACAAGGGCAACAACATCGTCGCCAGCGGCAGCGGAAACGGTCCGATCGCGGCGTTCACCGACGCCCTCTCCAGCCTCGGCGTGGACGTGCGCGTGCTCGACTACCAGGAGCACGCCCTGTCCGCTGGTGGCGACGCGAGGGCGGCGGCGTACGTCGAGTGCGCCGTCGGTGAGCGGGTGCTCTGGGGTGTCGGGCTCGACTCGTCCATCGTCACGGCCTCGCTCAAGGCGGTCGTGTCGGCGGTCAACCGCGCGGAGCGGGACGCGCTCGCCGAGCGGTGACGCGGCTCGTCCTCGGCGGGTACGGTTCCGCGATCGGAGTTGTCGACCTCGGGCCGGACGGCTTCGGCGCTCCGGTCGAGGTGGCATCCGCGGAAGCGCCGTCGTTCGTCATCGCCTCGGCGGACGGCCGGTTCGTCTATGCGGTGCTGGAGAGCGAGGACGGACACGTGGGGGCGTGGGCGGTCACCGACGAGGGTCCGTGGCGTCCGCTGGGTCAGCAGCCCACCGGCGGCGCCGCGCCCTGCCATCTGGCGCTGAGTCCAGACGACCGGTGGCTCGTCACGGCGAACTACACATCAGGCTCGGTCAGCGTCCACCCCGTCGCGGACGACGGATCCCTCGGTGCCAGAACAGATCTCGTGCAGCATCACGGCGCGCCCGGCCCGCAGACGGACCGGCAGGACGGTCCGCACGCGCACCAGGTGGTGTTCGCCGGAGACGGGCTCCTGGTGTGCGACCTCGGGCTCGACACCGTCGTCGGTTACCGGTTGGAGAACGGCCGGCTGGCGGAGGTGACCCGGTCGGCGATGCCACCGGGGACGGGTCCGCGACACCTGGTCATCGACGGGTCAGTCGCCTACGTGATCGGTGAGCTGGCGTCGACGGTGACGGTATGCGACGCGGCCGGGCTCTCGTTGAAGCAGGGGGCCGGGGTATCGCTGCGCGCCCCGGATGCAACGGGCGAGAACACGGCTGCCGCGGTGGTGGTCGCGGGGGAGCAGGTGCTCGGGTCGAACCGCGGCGACGACAGCATCACCGTGCTCGTTCGCGACGGGACATCGTTGCGCCGCAAGGAGATCCTGCCGTGTGGCGGCTCGTGGCCGCGGTGGATGGGCCTGGTCGACGGCCAGCTGCTGGTCGCCAACGAGCGTTCGGACGGAGTCGCTCGCCTTCGGCCGGACGACGACCGCTGGTCCGTGGCGGACGTGCTCGACTGGCCGTCGCCGACCGGCTGCGCCGCGCTGCCCTAACGCACCCCCCGAACTCGGAACTGGATCGAGATCCGCGGGCCGACGTCCTTGGCCGTCTTGGGGATCGCGTGGTCCCACGTGCGTTGGCACGAGCCACCCATGACGACGAGGTCGCCGTGACCCAGCGGAAGCCGCCGGGTCGCGGCCCCGCCGCCCCTGGGCCGGAGCAGCAAGGGTCGGGCACTTCCGATCGACAGGATGGCCACCATCGTGTCCTCAGTGGTGGACCGGCCGATCCGGTCGCCGTGCCATGCCACGCTGTCTCGCCCGTCGCGGTAGAGGCAGAGCCCGGCGGTGACGAACCGTTCGCCGAGCTCCGCCTGGTAGTGGTCGCTGAGGGCTTCCCGAACCGTGACGAGCATCGGGTGGGGCAGGGTCTCGTCGACGTCGTAGAACTTCGTCAGGCGGGGCACGTCGACGACATTGTCGTACATCTGACGGCGCTCGGCGCGCCACGGAACCTCATGGTGGAGCACGTCGAACAGCGAGTCCCCGCCGGTGAGCCAGCCGGGACGAAGATCTACCCAGGCGCCCGCTGTCAGTTCCGTGCGGATCAGGCCGGCGGTGAGGTCGTGCAGCGTCGGGTCGTCGTCGAGGTCCAGGAGCGACCGCTGCATCGCGAATGCCACCGACCCAGTCTATCGCAGTTGTCGAACAGGTGTTCGGGCGACCGACGACCAGAACGGCCGGCTGCCCGCCGCGCTTCATAGACTCTCGCCATGGGAGCCACCACGGCGCACCAGTCCACTCCGGAGCTGCTGACACTTCATGCCGTGCGGTTGAAAGGGATGGCGAACGACGCCGAAGTGGCGGCGCGCTTCGCCCTGGAACGGGCCCGGTCCGACGAACTGCTCCTGGACTACGAGGCGTTCGGCTGGGTGACCAAGGTCGACTTCGCCGGTACCAGCGGGTGGACGCTGACGTCGACCGGCCGGGGAGAGGACGAGCGGCGACTGGCCGATGAGCTGGTGGCGACCGGAGCCACCAAGGCGGTGCTCGACGCATACCGGAGCTTTGTGCCCTTGAACGGCCGTCTTCTCGCGGCGTGCACAAACTGGCAGCTGAAGCCGACCCTCGACGACGCCCTCAACTCCAACGACCACTCCGACGTCGCCTGGGACCAGGGGGTGCTGGCCGAGCTCGCCACGCTCGGCGACGAGCTGGACGCACTAGCCGAGGAGCTTGGTTTGCGACTGGAGCGGTTCCAGGGCTACGACGTGCGCTACCGAAGCGCGCTGACGCGCGCCCTGAACGGGGAACCGGCCTGGGTCGCCCGTCCGCGGGCCGACTCCTGTCACACCGTGTGGATGGAGCTCCACGAGGATCTGTTGGCGACGCTTCGGCTCGAGCGCGGACCCGAAGTCTGACCCTCGTCGGGTCGTCCGCGCGGCGGGGCGAATCGCGGCCGATTGCTGGGGGAGAATGTCGGACGTGCCCCTCTATCGTGACGAGGCGGTCGTCCTGCGCACCCACCCACTGGGCGAGGCCGACCGGATCATCACCCTCCTCACCAAGGAGCACGGGCGGATCCGCGCCGTGGCCAAGGGGATCCGGCGCACCAAGTCGCGGTTCGGGGCGCGGCTGGAGCCGTTCATGGTCGTCGACGTCCAGTGCTACGAAGGGCGCAACCTCGACACCGTGACCCAGGCCGAAAGCCTTGCCACGCACGGACAGACGATCGCTCGCGACTACACCGTCTACACCGCGGCGACGGTCATGGTCGAGACCGCCGAACGGCTGACCGAGGAGCACGAGCCGTCGACGCAGCAGTACCTGCTCCTCATAGGCGCCCTCCGGTCGCTCGGCGGCGGAGAACACGACCCGGGGCTCGTCCTCGACGCGTACCTGCTGCGGTCCCTCGCCGTGGCCGGCTGGGCGCCGAGCTTCTACGACTGCGCGAAGTGCGGTGCGCCCGGGCCGCACCAAGCGTTCAACATCGCGGCGGGTGGCGCGGTGTGCGCGGTCTGCCGGCCGCCGGGCTCGGCCGCCCCGGCACCGGCGACGCTGCGCCTCCTCGCCGCGCTGCTCAGCGGCGACTGGGCGCTGGCTGACGCCTCGGACCTGCGCACTCGGCGCGAGGGCAGCGGGCTCGTCACCGCCTTCCTTCAATGGCATCTGGAGCGGGGGGTGCGATCGCTGCGCCACGTCGAGCGCTCGGTCCAGGGATGAGCAGCCCCGGGTATGCGGCACCGTTCCCGCACCCGAGCGGCGCTCGGCCGCCGTCCATCCCGCCGGATCTGATGCCGCGGCACGTGGCCATCGTCATGGACGGCAACGGGCGCTGGGCGAATGCCCGCGGGCTGCCTCGGACCAAGGGCCACGAGGCGGGCGAGGCCTCCTTGCTCGACGTCGTCGCCGGCGCCATCGAGGTCGGAGTCACCCACCTGTCGGCCTACGCCTTCTCGACGGAGAACTGGCGGCGCTCTCCGGACGAGGTGCGTTTCCTCATGGGGTTCAACCGCGACGTGATCCGACGGCGCCGCGACCAGCTGCACGAGTGGGGAGTGCGAATGCGCTGGGTCGGCCGGCGGCCCCGGCTCTGGCGGTCGGTCATCCACGAGCTGGAAGTGGCTCAGGAACTCACACGCGACAACACCGGCCTGACGCTGTACTTCTGCGTCAACTACGGCGGCCGAGCCGAGGTCGCCGACGCGGTCGTCCGCATCGCCGAGGACGTGCGACTGGGCCGGCTCAAGTCGAGCGGCATCGACGAGAGGACCATCGGTCGATATCTGGACGAACCAGACATGCCCGACGTCGACCTCTTCGTGCGGTCGTCCGGCGAACAGCGGACGTCGAATTTCCTGCTGTGGCAGTCCGCTTACGCCGAGATGGTGTTCCTCAACACACTGTGGCCCGATTTCGATCGGCGCGACCTCTGGGAGGCGATCGACGTCTACGCCAGGCGAGACCGGCGTTACGGCGGGGCGGTTGACCGGGCCGCACGACCCCCGTCCGGACCGTCGGCGGGCCACCCCTGAGGACAGCGGGCCGCCGGGAGCGGGGCATACTGTCCCGACATGCCCCTCGCCTCTCCTGACCAGCGCACGGCCCGCGAGATCCGAGAGGCGCGAAACACGTGGGACGTCATCGTCATCGGTGGAGGACCGGCCGGCGAGAACGCCGCCGACTACGCGATCCGGGGCAGCGACCGGACCGCGGTGATCATCGAGAACGAGCTCGTCGGGGGCGAGTGCTCCTACTGGGCCTGCATCCCGAGCAAGACGCTGTTGCGCTCGGTCGAGGTCTTCGGTGACGCGGAGAACCTCCAAGGCACCGCAACTCGGTTGAGCACCAAGGGAATCGACGTCAAGGCGGTGCTCAACCGGCGGGACGAGTTCACGTCGTACCTCGATGACGCCAGTCAGGTCAAGTGGGCCAAGCGCGCCGGGATCGACGTCGTCCGAGGCCACGGCCGGCTGACGGGCACGCGTACCGTCCAGGTCGCCGACTCCGACGGACCGGCCCGCGACCTGACGGCCCGACACGCCGTCGTCGTCGCCACGGGCACCACCGCGACCATTCCCGATATCCCGGGCCTGCGCGAGGCGCTGCCCTGGACGTCACGTGACGTGACGAACATGCACCAGGTCCCGCGCCGGATGGCGATCCTCGGCGGTGGCGTCGTCGCCTGCGAGGCGGCCACCTGGCTCCTGGGCCTGGGCGTCGAACAGCTCACGCTCATCGACGTGGGTGAGCGGATCCTCCCGCGGTCGGAGCCGTTCGCCAGCGAGCTGGTTCACCGGTCGCTCGTGGCCAGTGGCGTCGATGTGCTCACCGAGACCAAGGTCATGGAGGTGACTCGAAGATCCCCAAGGGACAACGGGATCGGTCACATCAGCGGTGGCTCGGTCACCCTGCACATCGGGCGCCGGCGGTCCATCGTCGTCGACGAGGTGGTCGTCGCGACGGGCCGCACGCCTGCGACCCAGGACCTGGGGCTCGAGGCGGTCGGGCTCGCCGACTCCGTGGCCGAGGCCCACGGCTACATCCGTACGAACGACCAGCTGCAGGCCGAGGGGGTCACCGGGCGCTGGCTGTATGCCGTGGGTGACGTCAACGGTCGCGCCCTACTGACGCACATGGGCAAGTACCACGGCCGGATCGCCGGCGCGGTCATCGCCGCACGGGCCAGCACGCAGGAGCGCGCGGCCGGCAAGGAGTTCCGAGACCGGGCCAGTGAGCGAGTGGTTCCCTCCGTGACCTTCACGTCGCCGGAGGTCGCCAGCGTCGGACTGACGGAGCAGGCCGCCCGCGACGCCGGAATCGACGTCGAAGCGGTCGAGTACGACACCGGGAAGGTCTCGGGAGCGGCATTGCTGATGGACGGCTACGTCGGGCGGGCAAAGCTGATCGTCGACCGCGCCCGAGACCTCCTCGTCGGCGCCACCTTCGTCGGCGCGGGTACCGCGGAGCTCGTACACTCCGCGACGGTCGCCATCATCGGTGGGGTGACGCTGTCGGACCTCTGGCACGCGGTGCCGTCGTACCCGACGGTGAGCGAGGTGTGGCTGCGGCTGCTGGAGGCTCGCCGCGCCTAGCAGGTACTGGTGCTGGACCGCTCGGGAACCCGCGCGCGCTGACGGACCATTGGTTGCGGGCTCAAGTGCAGCAGTTCGAACAGGTTCCGAAGATCTCCACCGTATGCGTGACGTCCCGGAACCCGTGCTCGGCGCTGACCGCGTCCGCCCACCGCTCGACCGTGGGTCCCTCGACCTCGACGGTTCGTCCGCAGGTTCGGCAGACCAGGTGGTGGTGGTGTGCCCCGGTGCTGCACCGGCGGTAGACGGACTCACCGTCGTCGGTGCGTAGCACGTCGACCTCGCCCTGTTCGGCCAGGGTCTGCAACGCGCGGTAGACCGTGGCCAGGCCGACCTTGTGGCCCTCGGTGCGGAGCCGCGCGTGCAGGTCCTGCGCCGAGGTGAAGTCGTCCGCGCCGCCCAGCGCGTCGGCCACCGCCGACTGTTGACGCGTGAGCCGGCGCGGCTCTTTCGTCAGACCGGTCACGGCTGCCTCGCTTCCTCGGGTTCGTGCCCAGCGGCCCCGTGTCCAGCGGCGTCGTGCTCGTCGTAGTGGCCCTCATGTGGGGCGTGGCGGTGCCCGTCGTGGAGGTAGTCGACGTGCCCCTCGTGCGGGACCGCCGGATGGCCGCACTCGGGGCCGTGCTCGTGCGCATGGGTCTCCGCACGGGCGTGGCGGCGCGTCCGCACCCGCGTCACCACGGCCCGGCCGATCGACGCGGCGAGGAACACCGCGATGGCGAGGACGACGATGGTGCCGCCGGAGGGCGTGTCCGCCTGGTACGACACGACCACGCCGCCGACGGCGCAGAGCAGGCCGATGGCGACGGCCCAGCGCATCGTCGCGCGGAACGACGAGCCCAGGAGCTGTGCCGCCGCGTTCGGGACGATCATCAGCGCGCTGATGAGCAGCAGCCCGACGATCCGCATGGACACGACGACCGTCACCGCGGTGAGCACGGCCAGGGCGAGATTGAGGGCGAGGACCGGCATGCCCATGGCGCGCGCATACTCCTCGTCACTGGCCACGGCGAACAGCCGGGGGCGCAGCAGCCAGATCGTGACGATGACGAGAACCGCGAGCGCCGCGAACACCCAGAGGTCGGAACCCTTCACGGTGGTGATGGCTCCGAAGAGGTATGCGGTGAGGTTCGCCGGTGTCCCCTGCGCGGATTTGCTGAGAATGACGACGCCGGCGGCGATGCCGCCGTAGAAGATCACAGCGAGGGCAACGTCGCCCTGGGTGCGGCCGGAGGCGCGGATCAGCTCGATGGCCACCGCCGCGAGGACCGCGGCGACCAACGCCGCCCACACCGGTGAGACGTTGGTCAGCAGGCCGACCGCGACGCCGGCCAAGGCGACGTGCCCCATCCCGTCGCCCACAAGGGACAGCCGGCGCTGGACGAGGAACACCCCGACCAGCGGAGCGACCAGGCCGACGAGCACGGCCGCCAGCAGCGCCCGTTGCATGAAGTCGTAGGAGAACAGCTCGCTCATGTCGCCCCCCCGGCTGGACCCGCCTCGGCGGTTCCCGTGAGGGACGGCGTCGGGTAGGTGAGCTCGTCGTCGTGGTGATGGGTGTGGTGCTCGTGGAGCAGTTCCGCCTCGCGGGCCATGAACTCGTCGCGGGATCCGTCGAACGTGACGCCGCCTCGGTCGAGGACGACGACCCGGCTCACCACGTCGACGAAGGCGTCCAGCTCGTGTGTGACGAGAAGCATCGTCACGCCCTGCGCGGCGAGCCGGCCCATGACCTGGGCGAGCACGTGCTGGTTGGCCGTGTCGACGCCGGCGGTGGGCTCGTCCATGAGGAGGACCTCAGGCTGCGCCGCGAGCGCTCGCGCGATGAGGACCCGGCGCTGCTGGCCCCCCGAGAGAGTGACGACGTCGATGCCCGCCCGATCCGCCAGCCCGACCGTCTCGAGAGACCGGGCGATGACCTGGCGGTCGGTCGCCGACGGCCGCCCGAACCACGACTGCCGCACCAGCCGACCGGTGGCCACGATCTCGTCCGCCGTGGCGCGCATCGAGCCCGAGAGGGTGTGCCGCTGCGGGACGTAGCCGAGCCGGGCGTGATCACCGGATCGGCGGAAGCGGTCGATCGGCGTCCCGAAGAGGCGGACCTCGCCGCCGAGCCGGTCGCTGAGCCCGAGCAGGCCCTTGACCACGGTCGACTTGCCGGCACCGTTCGGGCCGAGGATCGCCACCACCTCTCCGGCGTGGACGTCGAGGGTGACCCTGCGCACGACGGCGTGGTCGCCGTAGCCGAACGTGGCGCCGCGCATGGACACGATGGGCTCGGAGGTCGTCATGCGCAACGCTGCCCGGCTCGCAGCACCGTGAGGTTGGACCGCATGACCTCGAAGTAGTCCTGGCCGGCGGCCTGGCTGGTCAGCCCCTCGAGTGGGTCGAGGACCGCCAGCTGGGCGCCCGTGCTTCGCGAGATCGTGTCGGCGAACGCCGGTTCGCCGAGGGTCTCGGCGTAGATCGTCGTGACGTGATGCTGCCGGACGAAGTCGGCGACCTCGGCGAGCTTCGCCGAGGACGGCTCGACGTCCGGCGAGAGGCCGGCGATCGGCACCTGGGTGAGGCCGTACCGCTCGCTGAGGTAGCCGAAAGCCGCGTGACTGGTTACCAGGTCGGTGTTGGTGCACGACGCCAGTCCGCCGCGGAAGTCGCCGTCCAGGGCGGCCAACCGTGCGGCGAACACCTGCGCGTTGGCCGAGTACTCGGCCGCGTGGCCGGTGTCGACCTGGCCGAGCCGGTCGGCGATCGCGGTCACCACGGCGGCGTAGCGCTCGGGGTCCAGCCAGAAGTGCGGGTCCCTGGCGGCGCCCGGATCGCCGGCCGGATCCTCCGCATCGGTATGCGTGTTCCCCGGATCGCCGGGCCCGTCGTCCTCCCGCGGCGCCAGCCGGTCGAGGTTCGCCACGGGGGCGACGTCGAGGGCGTGGTCAGCACCCTCCTCGTCGGCGGCCGTGTCCACCGCCGGCTGGAACCCCTTGGCGTACACGACCAGGTCCGCTTCCGCGATCCGGCCGACCGCCCTCGCAGTCAGCTCGAGGTCGTGCGGCTCGACACCGGGTTTGGTCAGGCTGAGCACACTGACGCGGTGGCCGCCGACTTGCTGCGCGGCGTACTCGAGGGGGTAGAACGACGCGACGACCCGTACCTGCCCGGCGACGTGGGTGGGTGGGTTTTCGCGTGTCGCGGCCCCACATGCGCTGACTAGACCCACCATGGCGACTGCCGCGACGAGCCCGGTGAGCCGCGGCGGAGGGGGACGGCGACGCATACCTCCGTTGTACCCAAAATGAGAATGATTGTCAAAATCCTAGGCACGTGGGACCGCCTGCACGAGAGCCACCGCGCTGATGAGCGCCAGGACCGCGAGGCGCATCAGACGCTCCGGCAGCGACAGTCGCGGCCACGTGTAGTACACGAGGAACGCCACGGCGAGGGCCACCAGTGCGGTCGCCACGAAGCCCCACCGGGGCACGAGGATGCCGACGACGATGAGGACGAGGACCGCGAGGAAGGGCACGACGCGAGGCAGCCGCTCGAGGCGGTCGAGAACGGGGTATGCGGCGTGCTCGACCCGCGACCGGAACGGCAGGCTCACGGGGAGAGGGTACGCATACTCCGGTGAGGTCGCTGTACCTCGGCCGTTAGCCTTGGGCCCCATGGCCAGCCTGACCACTCCCGGCACCACCGTCGACACCGTCGTGAGCCTGTGCAAGCGCCGCGGCTTCGTGTACTCGAGCGGGGAGATCTATGGAGGCACCCGGTCCGCGTGGGACTACGGCCCGCTCGGTGTCGAGCTCAAGGACAACATCAAGCGACAGTGGTGGAAGGCCATGGTGCAGCAGCGGGACGACGTCGTCGGGCTCGACTCGTCGATCATCCTGCCGCGCGAGACCTGGGTCGCCTCGGGCCACGTCGCGACCTTCAGCGACCCGCTCGTCGAGTGCCTGTCGTGCCACAAGCGGTTCCGCGCCGACCACCTCCAGGAGGCGGTCGCCGAGAAGCGCGCGGCCAGGGGCGACGTCGTCAACCCCGACGACATCCCGCTCGCCGAGATCGTCTGCACCAACTGCGGCACGCGTGGTCAGTGGACCGAGCCCCGCCAGTTCTCCGGGCTGCTGAAGACCTTCCTCGGCGTCGTCGAGGACGACTCCGGCCTGCACTACCTGCGGCCCGAGACGGCACAAGGCATCTTTCTGAACTTCCTCAACGTCATGAACTCGTCCCGGAAGAAGCCGCCGTTCGGCATCGCGCAGATCGGCAAGTCCTTCCGCAACGAGATCACGCCGGGCAACTTCATCTTCCGAACCCGCGAGTTCGAGCAGATGGAGATGGAGTACTTCGTCAAGCCCGGCGAGGACGAGGCGTGGCACCAGAAGTGGATCGACGAGCGCACCGCGTGGTACGTCGGCCTGGGCATCGCGGCGGAGAACCTGCGCCACTACGAGCACCCCAAGGAGAAGCTGTCCCACTACTCGAAGCGGACCGTCGACATCGAGTACCGGTTCAACTTCCCCGGCTCCGAGTGGGGTGAGCTGGAGGGCATCGCCAACCGCACCGACTTCGACCTGACCACGCACTCCCAGCACTCGGGCACCGACCTCGTCTACTTCGACCAGACGACGGGGGAGCGGTACACGCCGTACGTCATCGAGCCGGCGGCCGGCCTGTCGCGGTCACTGATGACGTTCCTCGTGGACGCCTACGCCGAGGACGAGGCGCCGAACACCAAGGGCGGCGTCGACAAGCGGGTCGTGCTGCGGCTGGACTCCCGGCTCGCCCCGGTCAAGGCTGCGGTGCTTCCCCTGTCGCGCAACGCCGACCTCTCGCCCAAGGCGAGAGACCTGGCGGTGCAGCTGCGCCGGAGCTGGAACGTCGACTTCGACGACGCCGGCGCGATCGGCAAGCGCTACCGCCGCCACGACGAGATCGGCACTCCCTACTGCGTCACGGTCGACTTCGACACCTTGGAGGACCAGGCGGTCACCATCCGCGAGCGCGACTCGATGGCTCAGGAGCGGATCTCGCTCGACCAGGTCGAGGGGTGGCTGGGCGCGCGCCTGGTGGGTTCCTGACCCGGCGATGACCTCGCTGACAATGGTCTGGGACCGCTCGGGTTTCCGAGTGCCGCCGGACCAATGGTGGGATCAAGGCCGGCTGACTTGGGGTCAGTCGGCGAGCTTGAAGGTCAGCCGAGTCACCCACTGGCTCATGTCGGGTTGTTCAACGGGGTTCGTCTCGTAACACTCGATCCGGCTGGCCCACACGTCGCCCTGATCGGACGGACGGACGTCGAAGCGGAGTCCCTCGCCGTCAGCCCACTGCAGGAACCGTCGGGTGACCTCCTCGAGCTCGTCGGGATGCCCGACGTGCGTCGTCGTCGCATAGCGGCCGGCCGGGATCACCCCGGCCTCCAGGTCTGTGCCGGTCTCGACCGGCGACGCGACTGGTACACCCGCCTGAATGACGAGCGCGCGAGCCATGTCGATGACCACGTACCGCAGGAACGGCGCCGCCGACGGCGCATACCCGTGGTTCTGTAGCCAGCCGACGAGACCGGGGATCTCGTCGGCGATCTCCGGGATCGTCGTCATCGTGACGGTCTTGGTCACACCGACGAACGGCTGCTCCGCCAGGTCCACAACGGCGTAGGCGCCGGGTGCAGGATCGGTCATACGCAAGCAGACTCGCAGAGCGTCCGAACCTCATCGCGATCACGCGCACCGATGAGTTGACGTCGGTGGTCCGGTCTACCGTCACATGATGGCCGCAGAGGCACCAAGGCTCGATCTGCGCCAGCCGGCGCAGCGGACCTTCCTGCATCTCCTCCTCAACACCCTGACCGTGTCGGTCATTAACTTCACGGTGTGGTTCGCCGTGACGTTCTGGGTCTACCTCGAGACACAGTCCGTCTTCGCGACCGGCATGATCGCCGGGATCTTCCTCATCGCCATCGCCGCGACAGGGATCTGGTTCGGCAGCCTCGTCGACCACCACCACAAGAAGCGCGTCATTCAGGCCTCCGCGGCCGTATCACTGGTGATCTACGCCGCCAGCCTGGGGCTCTACCTCGTCACCCCTGACGAGACGTTCCGCGACCCTGCCAGCCCCGTCCTCTGGGTGTTCGTCGTGGCCGTGATGCTCGGCGTCATCGCCGGCAACATCTTCACCATCGCGTTGCCCACCTGCGTCACCCTGCTGGTCCCGGCCGAGGTGCGCGACCGCGCCAACGGCCTGGTCGGCACCTCGACAGGAGTGTCGTTCCTCGTCACGTCGGTCATCAGCGGGGTGCTCGTGGCCGCCGGCGGCATGCTCTACGTACTGGTGCTGGCGGTATGCGTGCTCGCGCTCGTCGAGCTCTACCTTGCTCTCGTTCGCGTGCCCGAGCGTCGGATCATCACGACGGCGGAAGCCACGGACGAGCCGGCCGACGAGGCGGGACCGGCGCCGACGGACCTCGCGGCGGCAGGGAAGGGCGTCGACATCCGCGGCACGTTTCGGATCGTCCGGGGGTGCCCGGCCTGCTCGCGCTCATCGTCTTCGCGTGCTTCAACAACTTCCTCGGCGGGGCGTTCATGGCGCTCATGGACGCATACGGCTTGTCTCTGGTGAGCGTTCAGGCGTGGGGTCTCCTCTGGGGTGCGCTGAGTGTCGGCATCATCGTCGGTGGCCTCGTCGTCGCCCGTACGGGCTTGACCAGCAACCCGGTTCGGATCCTCCTGCTCGTCAACGTCGTGCTCTGGTCGGTAACGGCGCTGTTCGCCGTGCGCTCGTCGATCGTCCTGCTGGCGATCGGGATGGCCGTTTACATGCTCCTCGTCCCGTTCGCCGAAGCCGCGGAGCAGACCGTCCTGCAGCGGGTCGTGCCGTTCGAGCGCCAGGGCCGGGTGTTCGGGTTCGCCCAGAGCGTGGAGCAGGCGGCCTCGCCGCTGACCTCGTTCCTCATCGGGCCGATCACCCAGTTCGCCGTCATCCCGTTCATGACCGACGGGTGGGGTGCCCGGACGATCGGGCCGTGGTTCGGCACCGGTCCCGACCGTGGGATCGCCCTGGTCTTCGTCGTCGTCGGCGTCCTGGGACTGGTGGCCACGGTGCTGGCGATGTACAGCCGCTACTACCGGGAGCTCAGCGCCGCCATGACCCGCGGCTCTCACGAGCCGGACGGCGAGGCGGGATACGCCCAGGTGACCTCCGGCTGACCCGCTGGAGTCACCGACGCCTGCCCGGGCCATGACAAGGGTCATGGGTGAGTCATGACGAAGGAACCTGACCGGACCAACCGTGCCCAAGCATCCTGGAGCCATGACTTCGACAACCATCACTTCGGCGGCCCCGAAGGGGTCGCAGTCCGGCGTGCTCGGGGACCTCGCCGTCTCGGCCACCGGCCTGCGGAAGGACTTCGGATCGGTCCACGCGGTACGCGGCATCGACCTTGAGATCCGGCAGGGCGAGATCGTCGCCTTCTTGGGCCCCAATGGCGCCGGCAAGACGACCACCATCGACATGATCCTCGGCCTGTCCGAACCCACCGCCGGTTCCGTCACCGTCTTCGGGCAGACGCCGCGCAGCGCCATCGCTCACGGGCTCGTGGCCGCCGTCATGCAGACGGCCGGGCTGCTCAAGGACATCAGTGTCCGAGAAACCCTCGAGCTGACCGGCTCCCTCTTCGTCCACCACGCGTCCGTCGACTCGGTGATCAAGCGCGCCGGCATCTCCGACATCGGGGACCGCAAGGTCAACAAGTGCTCCGGCGGCCAGCAGCAGCGGCTCCGCTTCGCCATGGCTCTGCTGTCCGACCCGGAGCTGCTCATCCTCGACGAGCCGACCACCGGGATGGACGTCGCCGGCCGGCGGGACTTCTGGGCCGCGATCCGCCAGGACGCGACCCGCGGACGCACCATCCTCTTCGCGACGCACTACCTCGAGGAGGCCGACGAGTACGCCGATCGGATCATCCTGGTCCGCCAGGGACGAATCGTCGCCGACGGCACCGCAGCCCAGATCAAGGCCATGGCCGCCGGCCGGACGGTCCGCGCGACGGTCCCCAGCGCGACCTCCCGGGTGCTCGAAGGGGTTCCCGGTGCGGACTCGATCGAACTGCGTGGCGAGACCGTCCTCATTCGCTCGAAGGACTCCGACGCCGTCGCTCGATACCTGCTCACCCAGACCGACGCCCGCGACCTCGAGATCGAGTCGCGCGGCATCGAGGACGCCTTCCTGGCGCTGACCTCCGACGCCGAAGACGAGCCCTCCACCGACACCCCCGAGGAGCCGACATGACCACCGCCGCGGAGACCGCATACACCGCCCGAGCGGAGCGCCGCGTCCCGCCGATGGGCGGCTTGAACCCGACCCTGCTGCGGATCGAGCTGCTCCGGGTCCTGCGCAACCGGCGCACGATGATCTTCACCCTCATCATGCCGGCCGCGTTCTACCTGATCTTCGGCGTGGGCCAGAGCTACGCCAACCAGAACGCGGGGCGCGGAAACGTCGCGGCGTACATCATGATCTCGATGGCGGCCTACGGCGCGATGATCGCCTCGACCGGCGGCGGCGCGATGGTCGCCACGGAGCGAGCCCAGGGCTGGAGCCGGCAGCTACGGCTCACGCCGCTCTCGCCGGCGATCTACGTCTTCGTCAAGCTGCTCACCGCGATGCTCCTCGGTGCCCTGGCCGTCCTCGTCGTCTTCGTGATCGGCGTGTTCACCATGGCGCAGATGGACACCGTGGGTCTGTGGGTGTCGACCGCGCTGATCGCCTGGGCGGGGTCGCTGGTGTTTGCGGCCTTCGGGTTGTTCATGGGGTACCTGCTGCCGAGCGAGAACGTCATGCAGATCATCGGCCCGGGCCTGGCCATCCTCGCCTTCGCCGGTGGCCTCTTCGTCCCGCTCGAGGACGGGTCGACGCTGCAGAAGATTGCGCAGTTCACGCCGATGTACGGCATCTCGTCGCTGGCCCACGCGCCGCTGACTGGTGACGCCCTCCCGTGGACGTGGGTGGTCAACGTCGCCGCGTGGCTCATCCTCTTCGCCGGCGGTGCGATCTGGCGCTTCCGCAAGGACACCGCGCGGGTCTGAGGCCCAGGAACCTGGAGTACCCCGGAGTAGCGTCATGAGCGTGCCTGACCCCGTCATCCAGTACGACACCAGGTTCAACTGGTATGCCGCCTTGGGGGCCGGGGTCTGGCTGGTCTTCCTGGCCCCGGCCGTCCAGGCCGGCTGGAACGCCCGCGACACGATGGCCGGCTGGCTCGGCCTTTGCGCTCTGGGCGCCTTCTGCGTCCTCTACGTCTGGTCCTTCATCTGGGGTCGCCCGTACCGGCAGGACGGTGTCCTGTGGCGAACCGTGCAGCCCCGGGCCGTCCTCATTGTCGCCGGGCTTCTCGCGCTGGGGGCGATCGTCGTCCTGACCCTGCACCAGGACGGACTGGCCACCGCCGTCTACGTCGCCGTCGCCGGCATCACCCTCCTGCCTCGACGGTGGTCGCTGCCACTCGCGGCGCTGCTGGCGATCGGCGGTGAGACCCTGGCCCGCACGATCCCGGGGTGGCAGGGAGCCGACGGCGTGGCCCTGTCCGTGCTCCTCGCGGGATTCGCGGTCTGGGGCCTGTGGACCGCGATGCGGCGCAGCCGCGACCTCGTCGCGGCCAAGGAGGAGAACGCGCTTCTCATGATCGACCAGGAGCGGGCCCGGATGGCCCGCGACCTCCACGACATCCTCGGCCACTCGCTGACGGTCATCGCGGTCAAGGCCGAGCTCGCCGACCGCCTCGTCGACGTCAGCCCCGAGCGGGCCCGGGCCGAGATCGCCGACATCCAGCGGCTCTCCCGCGACGCGCTGGCCGACGTGCGTCAGACCGTCGAGGGAGTCCGCGAGCTGAGCCTTCCGGCGGAGCTGGCCCGCGCCCGCGCCGCTCTGCGCGCCGCCGAGATCGAAGCCGACCTGCCCGGTTCCACGGACGACGTGCCGTCGGACCTCCGTGAGCTGTTCGCCTGGACGCTCCGCGAAGGGGTCACCAACGTGGTCCGGCACAGCGCGGCGAGCCGCTGCACCGTCACGCTCACGGCCGACCGGATCACCATCGCCGACGACGGACGCGGTATGCGGGCCGCCGACGCATCTGCCGTGCGCGACGGTCACGGTCTCTCCGGCCTTCGCGAACGCGCCGCCGCGGAGGGAGCGCAGGTCGTCGTCGAGAGCCCGCCGGCTGGGGGCTTTCGGCTCAGTGTGGTGACGGCGCCCGTCGCGGTGGCCTCGCGGCAGCCCCCAGTCACGCCGCCGACCGCTGGTCGGTCCGACGCCGCCTCGGTGGGCGCCAGGAACGCCCCCGCGACGCCGGCGCCGGCGGAGACGCCTCGGTGACGATTCGTCTCCTGCTGGCCGACGACCAGGCCCTGGTCCGCGGTGCCCTCGCCACCCTCCTCGACCTCGAACCGGACATGAGCGTCGTCGCCGAGGTCGGCCGAGGTGATGAGGTCGTCGCCGCGGCCCGGGAGGCGAAGCCGGACGTCGCCCTTCTCGACGTGGAGATGCCCGGTGTCGACGGGATCCAGGCCACCCGGGACCTGCGCGTCGCGCTGCCCGACGTGAAGGTCGTCATCGTCACGACGTTCGGCCGGCCCGGCTTCCTGCGCCGGGCGCTCATCGCCGGCGCCAACGGGTTCGTCGTCAAGGACACGCCCGCCCGTCAGCTGGCCGACGCGGTTCGCCGGGTCCACTCCGGGCTGCGCGTCGTCGACCCGAACCTGGCCGCGGACAGTCTGGCCGTCGGAGAGTCGCCACTGACCGCCCGCGAGACCGAGGTCCTGCGGGCCGCGCGCGACGGCGGCAGCGTCAGCGACATCGCCGGTGCGGTGTTCCTCTCGGAGGGAACCGTCCGCAACCACCTCTCGGCTGCCATCGGCAAGACCGGCGCGCGAAACCGCGCCGACGCGGTACGGATCGCCCAGGAGAACGGCTGGCTGTGACCGTCGGCGACGGCGTTCGCCGCACCCGGCTCGTCCTCGTGCACGGGTCACGGCTGTCCGCCACCCAATGGGCGCCGCAGACGACCCGGCTCGCCGCGGCGGCGGACGTCCACTCGTGGCTCGAGGTCGTCACGCCCGACCTGCCTGGCCACGGCGGCCGCTCCGGCGAGCCGTTCACCCTCGACCGCGCGGTGGGAGCGCTCGCCGCGGCGGTCGAGGCCGAGCCGGCTCCCGACCTCGTCGTCCTCGCCGGCCATTCTCTCGGCGGCTACGTCGCCGCGACCTACGCCGCCACGTTTCCGCGACGGCTGGACGGGCTGGTGCTCCTCGGCTCGGCGGCCGTACCCCGAGGGGCCGGGGCCGCCGCATACCGAGCCGTCGCCGCCCTGACCGAGCGTGCCGGTCCCCACCGGATGACCCGGGTCAACGACCGCGTCCTGGGCCGCCTCTACGCTGCCGAGCTCGTCGAACCAGTGGTCGCCGGCGGCTACTGGTTCGCGCCGACCCGCGCCGCGTGGCGAGACGTCATGGCGCGCTGCGGACCGCACCAGCTGCGCGAGCTCGCCGGCCCGGTCCTGCTCGCCGGAGGCGTCTACGACCAGCTGATGCTCCACGCGAGCCGGTATGCGCGTTCCGCACCTCGGGCGCGCGTCGTCCGCATTCCCCGCGCCGGCCACTTCGCCGGTTTCGACCGGCCCGACGAGCTCACGGCGCTGCTGCTGGAGTTCGTGCGCGGCGTGGCGGATGGGACACTGGGCCGGCCATGAGCACCGCCACCCTCGCCCCGCCGCTGCGAATCGGTCGGCACATCATCGGTTCGCCGGTCGTCCTCGCGCCGATGGCGGGGATCACGAACCGGGCGTTCCGACGGTTGTGCCGTGAGTTCGGCGACTCGTCGCTCTACGTCAGCGAGATGATCACGTCTCGCGCTCTCGTGGAGCGCAATGCGGAGACCATGCGGTTGATCCAGCACGACCTCGATGAGCACCCGCGGTCGGTCCAGCTCTACAGCACCGACCCCGACACGGCGCGTGCGGCGGCGCGGCTCCTCGTCACCGAGGACCGTACCGACCACATCGACCTCAACTTCGGTTGCCCGGTGCCCAAGGTGACGCGGAAGGGCGGCGGCTCGGCGCTGCCCTGGAAGCGCGACCTCTTCCGCTCCGTCGTCGCCGCCGTCGTCGAGGAGAGCGCCCGACAGGACGTCCCGGTGACCGTCAAGATGCGCAAGGGCATCGACGACGAGCACCTCACCTACCTCGAGGCCGGCCTCGCCGCCCAGGATGAGGGCGCAGCGGCGGTGGCGCTGCACGCGCGGACGGCCGCCCAGGCGTACTCCGGAACGGCCGACTGGTCCGCGATCCGGCTGCTCAAAGAGACGGTCACCGACGTGCCGGTACTCGGGAACGGCGACATCTGGTCGGCCGAGGACGCGCTCCGGCTCGTCGACGAGACCGGGTGCGACGGCGTCGTCGTCGGTCGCGGCTGTCTCGGCCGGCCCTGGCTCTTCGCCGACCTCGCGGCCGCGTTCGCCGGATCGCCGGTCCGGCTGCGGCCGACGCTGGGGCAGGTGACCGAGACGATGCGCCGGCATGCCGCATACCTCGTGGAGTTCTACGGCGACGAACGTCGTGGCTGCCGCGACGTCCGCAAGCACATCGCCTGGTACCTCAAGGGATTCCCGGCCGGAGGCGCGCTTCGCAGCTCGCTGGCCCGCGTCGACTCCCTGGCTGCGCTGGACCGCCTGCTCGACGGCCTCGACCAGAGGGCGCCGTGGCCTGGCGACCCTGCCGAGGGTCCGCGGGGGAGGGCGGGCAGCCCGCGCCGCGTCGTCCTGCCCGAGGGCTGGCTCGACTCGCGGGAGCTCACGCCGCAGCTGGCGGCCGAGGTCGCGGCGGCCGAGGAGGACAACTCCGGCGGCTGACGGTGGTCGCCGTTAGGGTCCGGTTATGGGTTCGCGGACCGGTGGCACACCCAACCAGCCGGCGCTGTTCTTCGACGGGCCCGAGGACTTCCGAGCCTGGCTCGAGGAGCACCACGAGACCGCGACCGAGCTGTGGATGGGTCTCAGCAAGAAGCACGTCGAAAACCGCGGGCTGACCTGGGAGCAGGCCGTTCCGGAAGCGCTCTGCTTCGGCTGGATCGACTCGAAGATGGAGCGCATCGACGACCGGTCCAACCGCCAGCGGTGGACGCCCCGCAAGCGGTCCAGTACGTGGAGCCGGGTCAATCTCGACCTCGTCGATGAGCTGACCAAGCAGGGCCGGATGCGGCCCGCCGGCATCCGCGCATGGGAGGCGCGACGCGAGGACCGGCAGGCGATCTACTCCTACGAGCAGGGCGGCGAGCTCGTTCTGCCGGAGGCGTACGCGATGCAGCTCGCCGCCAACCCGGCCGCCGCCGCCTTTTGGGCCGAGACGACTCCGAGCTACCGCAAGGTCTGCATCAACTGGGTGCAGTCCGCCAAGCAGCAAGCCACGAACGACAAGCGGATGGCCCAGCTCGTCCAGGACAGCGCGGCCGGTCGGCTCATCCCAAGCCAGCGCTACGGCGAGACGCCGAAGTGGGTCGAGCGGGCGGCCGCCGCGGCGAAGGCCACCGCACGCTGAGACAGCCGCCGCACTAGGGTGGGAGTGTGGCGTGGTTCTCGCGTAGGGACAAGCAGAGCGACAGTGCAGAGCCGCGCGACACGTCCCGCAGTGGGGTGGCCCAAGCCGATCCTGAGGACGTCGAGCTGCCGCTCCGCCCGCTCATCGAACGCCCGGGTGACGAGGAGTGGGCCCGCCTGGGTCGCGGTCGCGCTGCGCTGGAGAAGGCCGGTCTCGACCCGAACGACCTCGAGGCGCTGGGAGCCGCCTACGACCATGCCCTGACCGCCTGGCAGGCAGCAGGCAAGGGGGAACGGGAGGACGAGCGGGAGATCGTCGAGCGGTTCGCCATCGGCATCGGTGAGCATCTGCATCGCTCCACCGACCTCACCTGGTCGCGCGTGACCGACGCGTTCGGGACCGATCTCGCCGTGGCGGGCGGCAAGGACGACTTCGTCGTCGTTCCGAGCAACCTCGTCGCCGCCCGCTGGATGAATGCCGAGACGGGATGGATTCCGGGCGTGGTCGGCCACCTGGTACGCGTGCGCGCTGACCGCTGACCGCTGACCGGCGCGACGATCGGGTGCGGCCGATCAGCTGCGGCGGGCCAGCTTCACCGCTGTGCCGTACGCCACGATCTCCTGATAGCCCTGGCCGACCTCGTTGGCGTCGAACCGCATGGCGAGGATCGCGTCCGCCCCCCGGGCGGTCGCTGCCTCGACCAGCCGCTCGATCGCCTCCTCGCGGCTCTGCATCAGCTGCTTGGTCAGCCCCTTGAGCTCACCACCGACGATCGACTTGAGCCCGGCGCCGAGCTGGGCACCGACGTTGCGGGCGCGAACGGTGAGCCCCGTGACCTCGCCGAGGACCTCGGTGACGTCGTGGCCCGGCAGGTCGTTCATGGTCGAGATGAGCATGGCCGCAGCCTCCCACAGGAAGGGCCGGCGCCGACCGCATACATTGCCACCTGTGGCCATGACCGGAAGCTATGGCGCGCGCGACCGCGGGCGCTGGGTTACGGAGGATCCCGCGCAGAAGCGGGCCGACCGTGACGACTTCGCGCGCGACCGGGCCCGACTGATCCACTCGGCGGCGCTGCGCCGGCTCTCGGCCAAGACGCAGGTCGTGCAGCCGGGCAGCGACGACTTCGCCCGGACTCGTCTCACGCATTCCCTCGAGGTCGCCCAGATCGGGCGGGAGTTCGGCGCCGCTCTCGGCTGCGATGCGGACGTCGTCGACACCGCCTGCCTGGCCCACGACCTCGGGCACCCGCCGTTCGGTCACAACGGCGAGGAGGCGCTGGACGCCATCGCCGCCGACATCGGCGGCTTCGAGGGCAACGCGCAGACCCTGCGGGTGCTCACGCGGCTCGAGGCCAAGCGCTGGCATCCCGACGGCCGCCCGGCCGGCCTCAACCTCACCCGCGCCAGCCTCGACGCGGCGACCAAATACCCGTGGGCGCGCGGCGAATCGATCTGGGGAACAAAGAAGTTCGGCGTGTATGCGGCGGATTTGCCCGTCTACGAGTGGTTTCGGGACGGGATCGAGTCCGGCGTCCGGTGCCTCGAGGCTGACGTCATGGACTGGTCCGACGACGTCGCCTACTCGGTGCACGACATCGAGGACGCCATCGCTTCGCGGACCATCGATCCGCGAGTGCTGCACTCGCCATCCGACGTCTCCGTCGTCTTTCCCGTCGCGCGCTCGACCTATGCCCCGGATCTCGTGGAGGACGACTTCGCCCACGCGTTGGACCGGCTGCTCGCCACGAAGGTGATCCCCGACGCATACAGCGGAACCCGCGCGGATCTGGCCGCGCTCAAGGACATGACCAGCCGGCTCATCGGCCGGTTCGTCCTCGCGGTCGAGCAGGCGACCCGGGAGAAGCACGGCGACGGCCCGCTGACCCGGTACGACGCGCACCTCGTGGTGCCCGACGAGGTGCGAGCCGAAGCGTCGGTTCTCAAAGCGCTGGCTGCACACTTCGTGATGTTTGCCGACGAACGTGTGGGGATCATGGCCCGCCAGCGGGAGGTCGTCGTCGAGCTCGCCGAGTGGTTCGCGGCCGACCCTTCCCGGCTGGACCGAGACTTCGGCGCCGACTTCGACTCGGCGCTCGACGACTCGGAGCGGTTGCGCGTGGTCGTCGACCAGGTGGCCTCGCTGACAGACGGCCGGGCGATGACCCTCGCCAGGGCCGCGTCGTGAGGCGCGGCGGGGGTCGACCCCGTACCGTGTGCCGGTGAGCGCAGCCAAGGCCCTGGGCGGCCTCCTCGTCCTGGGCGTCGTCGCGGCCGGCGGGCTCTACGTCGGCGACCGCTACGCCGAGTCGCGGGCCGAGGAGTATGCGGTCGGCGTCGTCTCCCAGAGCATCGCCACGACGTCGTCGCCCGTGGTCGACATCAAGGGGTTCCCGTTCCTCACCCAGTTCATGAGCGGGACGCTCGACCACGTGACCGCCACCTCAGCGGGCGCCACGCTCGAAGGGGTTCCGGTCACGGACGTGGCCATCGACGCGACCCAGGTGAATGTCCGTCCGCCGGCGGGCCAGCAGCCGTCCGCGGGTCGCGCGACCGTCGTGGCGACGATCCCGACGGCGTCCCTCGAGAAGCTCGTCAAGGACCGCACGAACCTGACCGTGCAGCTCGCGGTGGACGGTTCGACCGTCAAGGCGTCGGGAAACGTCCTCGGCCTGCCGTTGGTCCTCACCCTCGCTCCGCGCGTCGACAGCGGCAAGCTGCTCGTCGACGCCCAGGATCTGACCCTCGGCGGCCGGCAGATCACACCCGAGTCGTTGCCCGGGGTGGTGCGGGACCGGGTCAAGGACATCGAGATCCCGCTCGAGGGGCTGCCGTCGGGTCTGGCCTTCAGCCGCGCCGAGGTCGTCCCCAACGGCCTGCGCATCACTGCTGACGGCACCAACGTCGTCGTCCCACAGACGGCGGCATCCACGGGCGGCGCCTGACTCGGCAGGTGTGGGCGACCGCTGGCTAGGTCCGCCGGCCGACCTACACTCGCCTCGTGGCGGGACGGTTCGTGGCCGAGGACGTGGCCACGCTCAAGGAGCGGACCTCGCTCGAAGAGGTGGTCCGCGAGCACGTGACCCTCCGCCGCTCCGGCAGCAGCCTGCTCGGGCTGTGCCCGTTTCACGACGAGAAAACGCCGTCGTTCAACGTGAACCCCACGACGAACCACTACTTCTGCTTCGGCTGTCAAGAGGGTGGCGACGCCATCTCCTTCGTCCAGAAGGTCGAGCACCTCACCTTCACCGAGGCGGTCGAGCGACTCGCCCAGCGCATCGGCATGGGGATGCGCCATGAGGACGGCGGCACCCGCCAGCGCGACGACGGGGGTGTCGGCCGTCGGGCTCGGCTCGTCGAGGCGCACCGGGTCGCTCAGGAGTTCTACGCCGACCAGCTCCTCACCGCGCAGGGGGCGCGGGCGGGGCGCGACTTCATGCGGGAGCGGGGGTTCGACAGCGCGGCGGCGACGCTGTTCGGGGTCGGGTATGCACCGCGTGGCGGCGAGGATCTCGTCCGTCACCTCCGAGTGAAGGGGTTCCAGGACGACGAGCTCGTCGCGGGCGGCCTGGCTGGTCGCGGGTCTCGCGGGCTCTACGACCGCTTCCGCGGCCGCCTGGTGTGGCCGATCCGCGACATCACCGGCGACTGCGTGGGATTCGGAGCGCGCCGGCTCTACGACGACGACCGCATCGAGGCCAAGTACCTCAACACCTCGGAAACCGCGATCTACAAGAAGTCCACGGTCCTCTACGGGCTGGATGCGGCCAAGAAGGCGATCGCCCGGGACCGGAGTGCGGTGGTCGTCGAGGGGTACACCGACGTCATGGCCTGCCACCTCTCCGGTGTGGAGACGGCCATCGCGACCTGCGGGACGGCGTTCGGGGTCGACCACATCAAGGTGCTGCGGCGGATCATGCGCGACGAGGCCGATCTCGCGCCGTCCAAGGTGGTCTTCACGTTCGACGGTGACGCGGCCGGGCAGAAGGCGGCCATGCGGGCGTTCGGTGAGGACCAGCGCTGGGCCTCCCAGTCGTTCGTGGCGGTCGCCCGGTCGGGGATGGACCCCTGCGAGCTGCGCCAGGCCGAGGGTCCGGACGCGGTCCGCGCGCTCGTCGAAGACGCCGTCCCGATTTTCGAGTTCGCGGTGCGAACGACCATCGCACGGTACGACCTCGACACCGGCGAAGGGCGAGTGGGTGCCGCCAAGGCTGCGGCAACGCAGATAGTTCAGATCCGGGACGAAAGCCTTCAAGGTCGCTATTGGGCAGCCGTCGCTGGCTGGATCGGAATAACACCCGAGGAGATGCTTCCCTTCGTGCGCGAAGCTCGGGCGGCTAAGAGACACATCCGAAGCCCGGAGCCGGTGCATTCCGATGAACCCGCGGAACCATCGCTTGAGCCAACCGCCGACGAGCTGCGCGACGCGCTGCCCCGTCCCGACCTGCGCGACCCGGTCGTCCTCGCCGAACGTCAGCTCCTGCAGGTCGTGCTCCAGCTCCCCGGCCTGCTGGAACCCGCCGACCTGGACCGCCTCGACGGGGACTCGTTCAGCGCGCCGGCGCACCGGTCGGTGTGGGATGCGGTCGTCATCGCCGGTCGACCGGGCGGTTCGACGGCGGCCTGGGCCGACGCGGTCGTCGCGGCGGCGCCGGCCGCGGTTCAGCCCCTCGTCGCCGAGCTGGCCGTCGCCCCCCTGCCCGTCACGCCGGACCGCGCCACGGGTCTCCCGAGCCGCCGTTATGCGGCGTCGCTGGTCGCACGCCTGCGCGAGGTCGCGCTCGGCCGGCAGGTGGCGGACACCCTCAGCCAGCTGCGCCGGCTCGACAACTCCCCTGAACCGGACCTTGCCGCGACGCGGGAGGTGGGGCTGCGGCTCCAGGCGTTGCAGCGCGAGCTGGCGGACCTTCGCGACAAGCAGGAGGCCTGATGCGACTGTCGCTGAGGGGACGGCGGTCGGACGACCTCCCGGCCGAGGTCGTCGCGGCGCTGCGCCAGGCCGACGGCGGCAAGGTGCTGTCCGCGGCGCCGGACGCCGGCTCCCGGGCCTGGGTGGTGGCCAGCACTTACGAGGTGGCGCTCGTCGACCCGGGCCGGCCGGCCGGGGAGGCGCTGGTCTGGTCCCGACCGTGGCACGAGGTCGACGCCGGGTCGTGGAGCCGAGAGGCGTCGACCTTGACGGTCACCTGGGCGGACCGCACCCGACCCGGTCAGTGGCGCCTCGGCGACGGGATGCGGGAGCGGGTGTTCCTCCAGACGCTGCGCGAGCGGGTCCAGGCCAGCGTGGTGCTCGGGGAGGAGCTGCCGCTCACTGGCCGCCGGACGGGTCGGGCGGTGATCCGCCAGAACCTCCGGACCGGTGAGCTGATGCAACAGGTGGTCCTCGGGCGCGGCGTGCGGGAGGACGACGAGGTGGCCGCCGTGGTCGCCCGGACGCTGGCCTGGCTGCGGGAACAGGTGGGGATGCCGCAGCCCTGACCAGCGGAGGGGCATCGCATTGCGCAGACCCTTGGGACATCGCGCGCACGATCGAACGGGCCCGCGACGTCCTTAGTCTGCGCGCGATCGGGCACCAGCCACAACGAGGCCGTACCCGACGGGCGATTCCGCGATCAGGCAGCCGAGTTGCTAACCTTTCCCGCGCGCGTCGCCTCGCGGACGCATTCCCCTATAGCTCAATTGGCAGAGCAGCTGACTGTTAATCAGCAGGTTCTTGGTTCGAGTCCAAGTGGGGGAGCTACCGAGGTCCGCCTCGGCCGGGCGGAGGTCAGCGGTGACCGGCCACCGGCTCCTCGAGGTCCTCACCCGGAACCTCTGCCTCCGACAGCTCCACATCGGCCGCGAGGACGAGGGTCTCCGCACCTCCTCCGCCGGCGCCGATCGTGGCGCGGCCGCGCTGCCGCAGCCGCCGCTCGACGTACGCGGCCAGGGTGGTCAACGCGTAGTTGATCACGATGTAGATCGCGGCGATGACGATCATCGCCGGGACGATGTTGCCCCAGGTCGAGCCGATGCGCTGGTAGTTCGTCAGCAGCTCGTTGTAGGTGATGATCTGGCCGAGCGCGGTGTCCTTGAGGACCACGACGAGCTGCCCGACCAGCGCCGGGAGCATCGCGGTGACGGCTTGGGGCAGCTGGATCGAGCGAAGGGTCTGCCCGCGGGTCAACCCGATGGAGAGGCCGGCTTCCGCCTGACCCCGGGGGAGGCTCCCGACGCCCGACCGCAGCAATTCGGCGACGACCGAGCCGTTGTAGAGCGTGAGTCCGGTGACAACGGCCGCGAGCGGGTTGACGTCCGAGACGAAGATGTTGTTGTACGAGTAGAAGTAGAACGCGCCGAGCATCATGACGAGCACCGGCACCGAGCGGAAGAACTCGATGACGACGGTGCACACCCACCGGATCGGCGCGACGTGCGACATCCGGCCGATGCCGAAGACGAACCCGAAGATGCCCGCCAGGACGATCGAGATGGCAGCCGCCTTCAGGGTGTTGGCCAGGCCGGGCAGCAGGTAGTCGATCCAGACGTTGGCGTCGATGTCGTTGACCTCGATGCCGATGAACATGGCCCACTTGTCAGGGGCGAGGTTGCCATGGATGCCGAGCTGGTAGAGGACGAAGGCGAGGAAGGCAGCGACGAGGATGCCGCCGACGATGGCGGCAATACGATACCGAGCCCGCGCCCGTGGGCCCGGGGCGTCGAAGAGGAGTGAGGTGCTCATCGTCGCACCGCCAGCCGGCTGGAGAGGTAGCTCGTCAACAAGCCCATCGGCAGCGTGATGATCACGAATCCGATGGCCACGATGAGGACGATGGGCAACGCCAGGTCGGACCGGAACTCCGTCATCTCGCGCTGGAGGCCCGCAATCTCGGCGACGCCGATGGCCGTGGCCACAGTAGTGTTCTTCGTCAACGCGATGAGGGTGTTGCCGAGCGGGGTGATCGCACCGCGGAAGGCCTGCGGCATCATCACCTCGCGGACGCTCTGACCGAAGGTCAGTCCAACGGAACGCGCCGCTTCGGCCTGGCCGGGCGGCACGGTGTTCACGCCGCTGCGCAGCGCCTCGCACACAAAGGCGGCGTGGTAGACGGAGAGGCCGATGATCGCCCAGATGATGTTGTTGCGCACGAGGTCGTCACTCAGGCTCAAGCCGAGGTTCACGATCATGACGATGTTGCAGGCGATGATGATCAGCGTCAGCGGCGTGTTGCGGATGATGTTGACGTAGAGGGCGCCGACCCGCTGCAGCAGCGGTACCGGCGACACGCGGAGGATCGCCATCACCGTGCCGATGACCAGTGAGCCGATGGCGGAGAAGAACGTCAGCAGCAGCGTCATCCCGAACGCCGCGAAGACGTTGTACTGGGACAGCAGCTCACTCATGAGGCCTTCGTCCTCCCGTCGGGGTCACGTCCGTCGAGCTCAGGTCATGACCAGCCGAGGGTATGCCGCCCGCCCGGTGAGCGGGCGGCATACCTCGTGTGCATGTTCGTCAGCCGGTGGCTCCGCCGGAGGAGCCGCACGCCGCCGGAGTGGGCGGGTTCCCCGCGCCCGGCTTGAATCCGGACGGCCCGAGGTTCTTCTCGACGGCCTTCTGCCACTCGCCCGAGCTGATCCACTTCTTGATCGCGTCCGTGACCTTCTGGCACAGCGCGGTGTCGCCCTTGGGAAGCCCCACGCCGTAGTTCTCCGTCGAGAACGTCTGGCCGACGACCTTGAGCTGGCCCTTGTTGGCGGCCTGGGCGGCATACCCGGCGAGGATCGTGTTGTCGGTGGTCAACGCGTCGACGCTCTTGGCCTTCAGGGCGTCGACGCAGAGGGTGTAGGTGTTGTACTCCTGCAGCTGGATCTCCGCGCCGTACTGCTTCTGCACGTTGGCGGCTGAGGTCGAGCCCTTGACGGAGCACAGCTTCTTGCCCTTGAGCGACTGGGGACCCGTGATCGACGTGTCGTCTGCGCGGATCAGCAGGTCCTGGCCGGCGATGAAGTACGGCCCGGCGAAGTCGACGTCCTTCTTGCGCGCGTCAGTGATGGAGTACGTGCCGACGATGTACTTGACCTGGCCGCTCTTGAGCAGCGTCTCGCGCTGGGAGGACACCGCCTCGACGAAGCTCGGCGTGTAGTTCAGCTCCTTGGCGATGTAGTTCGCCAGGTCCACGTCGAATCCCGAGTACGTCGATCCCTCCTTGAGGCCCATGCCGGGTTGGTCGAACTTGATGCCGACCTTCACGGCCTCGCCGCCGCCTCCTCCGGTGGCGCCGCCGCCCCCGCCGGCGCCGGACCCTGCGGGCGTGCCGCTGCCACAGGCCGCGAGGCCGACGGCTGCGAGCGCGGCCACCGTGGCGGCACTGATCCGTCCGAGCTTCATCCTGGTTGTTCCTCCCTGTTGTGCCCTGGTGCGTGGGCTGGATCTGGGGTGAGGTCGATGGTGCCGGTCAGTGCGTGAGGATCTTCCCGAGGAAGTCCTTGGCCCGCTCCGACTTGGGATTGCTGAAGAAGTCATCAGGGGTCGCGTCCTCGACGATCTGCCCGTCGGACATGAAGACCACCCGGTCGGCCGCGCGCCGCGCGAATCCCATCTCGTGGGTGATGACGATCATCGTCATCCCGGACTTCGCGAGCTGGATCATGACGTCGAGGACCTCGTTGATCATCTCCGGGTCGAGGGCCGACGTCGGCTCGTCGAAGAGCATGACCTTGGGTTCCATCGCCAACGAGCGGGCGATCGCGACGCGCTGCTGCTGTCCACCCGACAGCTGTGCCGGGTACTTGGCGGCCTGGTGGCCGACGCCGACGCGCTCGAGCAGCTCCTTGGCGCGCTGTTCCGCCGCCGACTTCTTCTCCTTCCGGACCTTCATCGGGCCCAAGGTCACGTTTTGGAGGATCGTCTTGTGCGCGAAGAGGTTGAAGCTCTGGAAGACCATGCCGACGTCGGCTCGCAGCTTGGCCAGCTCCTTGCCCTCCTCGGGCAGCAGCTGGCCGTCGATGGTGATCGAGCCCGACTCGTAGGTCTCGAGCCGGTTGATGGTGCGGCACAGTGTCGACTTGCCGGACCCGGACGGGCCGAGAACGACGACGACCTCACCCTTACCGACGGTGAGGTCGATGTCCTGGAGGACGTGCAGGTCGCCGAAGTGCTTGTTGACGCCCTTGATCTGGACCATCGGCTCACCGCCCTTGGGCGGAGGGGGCGTGGACGACTCGGAGTCCTGCCGCGAGTCCGCCGGTGCGTCGCTCATTGGCGCAACCTACCGTTCGACACCTTCTCCGCGGGGCACCGCGTCCCCATTTGCCGCCGAATTGTGAAGAAAGCATGAGAGCCACCTGCGGCTATGCCGCGAGGCACGCCGAGGTTGAGCCTCCGGGCCGCGGGTAGTGGTCAGTCATGACCGCAGACACGCCCTTCGGCACCGGCCCCGACCCGCAGACCCTGGACACCGTCCAGTCGATCATGAAGGACGTCCGGACCTGCATGTTCGTCACGACCGCTGACGACGGCACTCTGCACGCCGCACCGATGACCACGCAGGAGGCGGAGTTCGACGGCGACGCCTGGTTTGTGGCCGGCTCCGGCTCGGAGACCGTCCGCAATCTCACGTCCCGACCGCACGTCAACGTGTCGTATGCGGGGTCGAACGCGTGGCTCTCGTTGACCGGCACGGCGTCGGTCGTCGACGACGCCGAGAAGAAGAAGGAGCTGTGGAACACCTTCACCGAGGCGTGGTTCCCGGAGGGAGAGGACGACCCCTCGGTCGTCGTCGTCAAGGTGTCAGGCCAGTCCGCGGAGTACTGGGACAGCCCCGGTCGGCTGGCGATGACGCTCGACATGGTCAAGGCCCGCGTCACGGGCCATCCGCCGAAGTCCGGTGACACCGGAACCGTCGATCTTGAGAACTGACCAACAGGTAGAAGAGGCAAGCACGATGACAAACGCGGACACCACCACGCTGCAGGGCAAGACGATCGCCTTCGGCGTCGCCAACGAGGGCATCGAGCAGGTCGAGCTCGAAGAGCCGTGGAACGCCGTCCGGGCCGCCGGCGGGGCGGCGGTGCTCATCTCCATGGAGGTGGGTAAGGCCCAGGCGTTCAACCATCTCGACAAGGCCGACGTGTTCGACGTCGACACGACGTTCGCGGAGGCCTCCGTGTCCGACTACGACGGACTGGTCCTCCCCGGCGGCGTGGCCAACCCGGACACGCTGCGGACCGACGAGGACGCGGTCCGGTTCGTCCAGGACTTCGTCGCCGCCGGGAAGCCGGTTGCGGCGATCTGCCAGGCACCGTGGACGCTCGTCGAGGCCGGCGTCCTGGAGGGGCGACGGCTGACGTCCTGGCCGAGCCTCCAGACCGACATCCGTAACGCGGGCGCGACCTGGGTGGACGAGGAGGTCGTTCGAGACGGCTGGCTGGTGACGAGCCGCAAGCCGGACGACCTGCCGGCGTTCAACCGCGCGTTGGTCGAGCTGTTCTCAGACGCCTGACGCGTTCACCCGGTTTCGACCGCTGGTCGAAACGCCCGGGTGGAGCATGGATGCGTGGGTGACGCATACACCTTCGATCCCGTGGTCGTCGGCGACCGTGAGTGTGACGCCTGGGTGCACTACTACCGCCACGAGTGGGGGCCGTTTCTGCGGGACTCGCTCGGGCTGGTGTCGGAGGGCTTCGGTCTGGGGCCGAGGCGGACGCTGGTCGGTGCCTGGCTGGTTCTCCGGGCCAACCAGGTGTGGGCGCCGTATCCGGACAACGACGCCGACGCGGCCCGCGAGTACATGCGGCGCTTCTACGCGCTCGTCGTGGCGGACGGAAGCCTTGACGTTGATCCTGTCGAGGCCGCTCGCCGCGAAGTGCAGTGGTGGCACATCCATCGAGTCCATCAGCGCGAGGACGATGTCACCGAGACCGTCCTTCGATCGTCCCTCGCTCCGCACGGGTCGATCGTGGCTCCGCTCGTCGACGCGGTGGCGCACCTCTACGGCTATGTCTACGCCGTGCCGGAGGAGACCGTGGGCTATGCGGCGTGGCTGCGGGTCGCCGCGATGGCTCTCTCCGACACCTGGGTCCAGGCGGGCTGCTCGCTGACGGACCCCACGCTGGTGGAGGAGCGCCGCACCCTGATCGCCTCGTACTCCGCCCTCCGCGCCGCGATAGACGAGCAGGGTCTGGCGGCCACCCCGCACAGCAGCTGAGGACGCCCGCTGGGGGAGTGGCTTGACGACCGCCGGACCTTTTGAGAGGGTCCTATCGATAGAAATCTCTCGAAGGAGCGCTGCATGGCCAACCCCTACGGCGACGTCGAGCTGGACGCGCGAGGTATGCGCGCGCTGGCCCACCCGGTCCGTCTGGCCATCCTGACCCGACTCCAGGGCGACGGCCCGTCGACCGCCACCCGCCTCTCCGAGACGGTCGGGGCCAGCCCGTCGGTGACCAGCTGGCACCTGCGCCAGCTGGCCGCCCACGGCCTGGTCCGGGACGCCTCCGACGCGGCGGCGCTGCGCGACCACGGCCGGGAACGGTGGTGGGAGGCGGTTTCCCGTGGGTTCCGCTTCGCGGCGGAGGCGGATGAGGACACCGCTGCGGCCGCCCGAGCCCTCGAGCAGGTGATGGAGAGCGTTGAGGGCGACCTCGTGGGTCGATGGCGCTCCGAGGACGAGCCGCAGCTCGAACCACAGTGGCGACGCCTGGCCGGGCGGGCCAACACCCGGATCCTCGTCACGCCGGAGGAGCTCAAAGCGATCGAGGCCGCGATCGAGCAGGTCCTGACGCCCTATGTCCTGCGCAAGGATCAGCCGGCCGGCTCGCACCCGCCGGGGACGCGATCGGTACGGCTGCTCCGCTACACCCTGCCTGCCAAACCCGACGGCTCGGCGTCGTGACGGAGCTGCGCGAGACGCAGACCCGACCGCTGTGGCGCGACCGGCGGTTCGCGACGTACTGGGGCGGGCAGACCGTCTCGCAGCTCGGCGACCGGGTGTCCGAGCTGGCCCTGCCCCTCATCGCCGTGACGACGTTGCACGCCAGCCCGGCCGAGGTCGGCGTGCTGACGGCGGCTATCTGGGCTCCCAACCTCCTCTCCGTCGTCGTCGGAGCCTGGGTCGACCACCATCGCCGCAAGAAGCGGCTCCTCGTCGTCGCCAACCTCGTGCAGGCGGCCGCGGTCGCGGTGCTGCCGGCCGCGCACGGCATCGGCTTCATGTCGATGTGGCTGCTGTATGCGGTCGCGCTCGTCCTCGGGGCGGGCGGGGTGCTCTACCAGACCTCGTACCAGCCGTTCTTCGCGCGACTGGTCCGCCGCGACCAGTACCTGCAGGCGAACTCACTGCTCAGCGCGACCCGGTCGGGCTCCTTCATCGCGGGACCGGCGCTCGGGGGACTGCTGATCCAGGCGGTCACGGCGCCCGTCGCGATGGTGGTCGACGCCGTCTCGTTCGTCGCGTCGGCGTTGGCCATCGCCTCCGTCCGGGTGGAGGAGCCACCGGTGGCCGGCCGGCACGAGAGCCCGCGACTGTGGCGTCGGGCCGTGGAAGGGCTGCGGTTCCTTCGACGTCACCCATACCTGCGAGCCACGCTCGGCTGCTCGACGGTCCTCAACTTCTTCACCTTCGTCGCGTCCGCCGTGGTGATCCTCTTCGCCAGCCGAACCCTCGAGCTGGACGCCGGCCAGATCGGGCTGGCCTTCGGCGTCGGCGCGGTGGGCGGACTCGTCGGCGCCGTCGGCGCGTCCCGGATGGCCCGCCGGCTGGGTCCCGGTGTGGCCGGCGTCGTCGGGGCGGTGCTGTTCTGCGCGCCCTTGGCGTTCATCCCGCTGGCGTCGGGTCCGGACTGGGTGAAGATCGCGGTGCTCGCCGCGGTCGAGTTCGTCAGCTCCGTGGGGGTCATGTTCTACGACATCAACGTCAACTCGATCCAGACCGCGATGACGCCGGACCGGATGCGCAGCCGCTCGGCCGGGGCGTACGCGACGGTCAACTACGGGATCCGCCCGCTCGGAGCGCTGCTCGGCGGGCTCATGGCTGAGTGGGTCGGGATACCGATCACGCTGGTAGTGGCCGGGGTATGCGGCTGTCTCGGCGTGCTGTTCCTGTGGCGGTCGCCGGTCGTGCGGACCCGGCGGGTGGAGGACCTCGACGCCGTCGAGGTGTGACGGCGCCTACTCCCGGACCACCTTCGCGGGGTCGTAGTCGTCGCGCAGCCCCTTGAAGGCGGGGTGCCTCAGTCGGCCGTCCCGTGTCCACTCGGTGTAGTCGACCTCGGCCACCAGGGTCGGGCTCACCCAGATCGCGTCGCGCGCCTGTGCCCGCGGAACCGGTTGGTCGAGCGGGGACGCCTTGGCGGTCAACGGTTTCAGCAGGCCCTCGAGCTGGGCCAGCGTCGTGGCGGTGAACCCGGTGCCGACCTGCCCCGCATACTCGAACCCGCTCTCGCCGTGGACGCCCAGCAGCAGCGAGCCGAGGTGCCCCTCGCGGTTGCCCTCGCCCGGCCGCCAGCCGACGACGACCGCGGAGGTGCGGCGGATGTTCTTGACTTTCAGCCATGTCGTGACCCGCCGACCGGGCAGGTAGGGCGAGGAGCGCTGCTTGGCCATGATGCCCTCGAGATCCTGCTCCCGGGACGCCTCGAGGATCGTCGGCCCGTCTCCCTGGACGGCCCGCGGCGTGTCCCATGAGGTCGCTCGTAGCCTGAGGTCGAGCAACGCGGCACGCCGCTCGTCGTACGACCGCGGCATGAGCGACGCGCCGTCGAGGAACAACAGGTCGAAGACGAGCAGCTTGACCGGGGCCGAGCGCCGCAGTGCCTCCGACGGCGCGCGGACGTGCATCCGGGACTGGAGCAGCGAGAAGTCGGTCCGACCCTTGTCATCGAAGACGACCACCTCGCCGTCGAGGATGGCGGACCGGTTGTCGAGGGGCCCCGCGATGTCCGCCAGCTCGGGGTAGGACGCGGTGACCTCGTTGCCGTTGCGGGTCACCAGCGTCGCCTTGCCCTGTTCGACAAAGGCGAGGACCCGCACGCCGTCGAACTTGATCTCGTAGGCCCAGCCGTCGTCGTGTTCCGGCAGGCGCCCGGCGGTCGCGAGCATCGGCGTGACGTCCCGGGGCAGCGCGCTGACCATGGGCCCAACCGTCTCACGCGCACGTCGGACGCATACGGAGTCTCGGGTGGGGTAACGAGCCGGCATGAGCCAACCTGCCCAGACCCAGGAACCGCCCGGCACCACCGCCCAGATGCGGCCTCGTCCAGACCACGGCGAGGAGTCCTACCGCGGCACCGGCCGCCTCGCGGGGAAGAAGGCGGTGATCACCGGCGCGGACAGCGGGATCGGAAGGGCGGTGGCGATCGCGTATGCGCGTGAAGGCGCTGACGTGCTGCTGTCGTACCTCAACGAGGACGAGGACGCCGAGGACACGGCGCGCCTGGTCCGGGAGGCCGGCCGGAAGGCGGTGCTGCTGCCGGGTGACATCGCCCAGGCCCAGCAGTGCCGCGACATCATCGACCGGGCGGTCGCCGAGTTCGGCCAGATCGACGTGCTGGTGAGCAACGCGGCTTACCAGATGAGCCACGAAAGCCTCGACGAGATCTCCGACGACGAGTGGGAGCACACGTTCGCGACGAACGTCTCCGCGTTCTTCTACCTGGTCAAAGCGGCACTACCGCACATGCGGTCCGGCGGGTCGATCATCGGCAGCTCGTCGGTGAACTCCGACATGCCGTCGCCGACGCTGGCTCCGTATGCGGCCACCAAGGCGGCCATCGCCAACTTCTGTGCCAGCCTGGCTCAGCTACTCGGACCGGACGGCATCAGGGTCAACAGCGTGGCGCCGGGCCCGATCTGGACGCCACTCATCCCCTCGACGATGCCGGAGGAGAAGGTGAAGAGCTTCGGCGGCGACACCCCGCTCGGCCGTGCGGGACAGCCCGCGGAGCTCGCGCCCATCTACGTCATGCTGGCCTCGGACGAGTCGAGCTACGTGTCCGGGGCACGGATCGCCGTGACCGGGGGTCGCCCGGTCCTGTGAGGCGGCCCGTCACTGCAGGCGCGGGAGCCGCTGCGGCGTCGTCAGCACCGGCGCGAAGACGTCCCCGCGCTCGTCAAGTCGCTTGAGGATGCTGCGGACCGTGTAGCGGTCGGGCCGCAGCCGAGGATCCTCGAGCTCGTCCCACTCGATCGGAGCGGAGACCGACGCACCAGCGGTCGCTCGCGGACTGTACGGCGCGACGAGGGTCTTGTTGATCGCGTTCTGCGTGTAGTCGAGCCGGGCCAGCCCGCCCCGTTCGCGTACCTGCCACTTCCAGCTGACGGCGTCCGGCAGAACGGCGCCGACCGTCCGTGACACCCGTTCCACCCACTCGCGGGTGTCGTCGAAGGACGGTCCGGTCGCGATGGGCACCCAGATCTGCAGCCCCCGACGACCGGTGAGCTTCGGGAAGGCAGCGACGCCGAGATGCTCGAAAGCGGTGCGGTGCAGCCGCGCCAGCGCCAGGACCTCCGACCACGTCGTCGTCTCGCCCGGGTCGATGTCGAACAGGGCGTACGTGGGCAGCTGAGGGTCCTCGACGCGTGACGTCCACGCGTGCCATTCCAGCGCGCCGAAGTTCGCAGCCCACACGACCGCCGCCGGCTCGTCGACCACCACGTAGGTCTGCGTCTCGTCCGGGTCAGCGTCCGGGTTGTCCCACCGGCTCAGCCACGACGGCGCATGATTCGGGAGTTCCTTGTGCCAGAAGCCAGCGCTACCAACCCCGTTCGGATATCGATGCATGTTCAGTGCGCGACGGGTCAGGTAGGGGACGAGCGTCGGGCCGATCTGCGCCGCATACCGGACCAGATCCCGCTTGGTGACCGGCTTCTCCCGGGACCGAGGTGGGAAGAGCACCTTGTCGAGATTGGTGACCCTGAGCTCGCGGCCGAAGACCTCCCACCGGCCGGACGACCCGAGCCGGTCCAGGGCGCGCAGCTCCGCCCGGGAGACCGGAGCGAACACCGGCGGCCGCAACGGGATCGCCGCCTCCGACGCCGGCAGGTCGGACCGCCACAACCGATCGGGATCGGCCTTGACCTCGTCGTTGGTGCGGCCCGACAGGACGGACCGCGGATGGTCCTCGGCGTCCCAGCCCTTCGTCCCGAACTCGTCCTTCTTGTGCAGCAGCAGCCAGCTCTCCTTGCCGGCGTCGACGAACGACGTGCGGATGAGGACGAACTTGCCTTTGAGCTTCTGACCGTCCAGCTCCATGTGCAGCTCGCCGCGGGCCACGGCGTCGACCGCATCGCGATCCTCGCGCTGGTAGTAGTGGTCCCAGGTTCCGACGTCCCAAACGATGACGTCGCCGCCGCCGTACTCGCCCGAGGGGATGACTCCCTCGAAGTCGTAGTACTCGAGAGGGTGGTCCTCGACGTGGAAGGCCGCCCGGCGCACACTCGGATCGAGAGTGGGGCCCTTGGGGACCGCCCAGCTGGCCAACACGCCACCCATCTCGAGGCGGAAGTCGTAGTGCAGCCGGCGGGCGCGGTGCCGCTGCACGACGAAGCGGTTTCCCGTCGGCAGCGACCCGACGGAGACCGTGGCCCCAGCCGGTTCGCGCGTCCGTGTGAAGTCCCGCTTGTTCCGGTACGTCGTCAGCTTGTCGGCCGTCGGCACGCGCACACTCCTTCCGGCTCGGTCGTTTCCCAGTGTGACCTCAAGGAGTGGTATGCGCGGGCCCGGATGGATGCGTCAGCCGGCGGGGTTCAGCCGTAATGTCCGGACTTCGTCGCGGCAGACTTGGACGCGACCGTCGATCACACGCGTCTCGAACACCAGGGCGGGCCGCGTGGCCGGTCCTCGGACGACGGCTCCGTCCTCGAGAGCGAACCGGCTTGCGTGCCACGGACATTCAATGCACCCGTCCTCCAGCCGGCCCTCGTGCAGCGGGCCGCCGCGGTGCGTGCAGCGGTCGGCGAGCGCGTGGATCCGACCGCCGGTGCGAACGAGGAGAACCGGAATGGTGCCGACCGTGGTGGCGGTTGGCTGGCCTTCCACGAGCTCGTCCTCGGCCACGGCGTCGGTCCACTCCTTCGGCGGCCGTTGGAAAGCGGTGGTGTCGACGCCGACCCCCATCGCATACGAAAGATGACCGCCCAGCCATGCGGATACGCCGAGTACCCCGAACCCGGTGAGTGTCAGCCAGGGACCGTGGCTGTCATAGACGCCGGTGCCCGGGTGCTTGCGACGCGAGAACCACGACGCCGCGATGATGCCGAGCCCGGTCACGTTGAGGGCGAGGTGAGCGAAACCGACTCGGCGTTCGGCGCCTCGGGTGTCGCTCCAGTCCGAGAGACCGGCCAAGGCCGTCGGCACGCTGCTGAGCAGCCCCAGGCCGACGAGAGTGCGGGCGGCCGACTGCTCGCGGCCGGTGAGGTCGAGGGCCACCGCCCCGGTAAGGGTTCCGATCGGCACCGTCACGAGCGCCGGATGGAGCGGGTGACCGACGGCGACACCGGAGAGCAGGTCCTTCACCGGCCCGTGGGGGATCACCGACGCGACGACCTTGTCGAGCGCCTCAGAAGGCGCATCGAGCATGTCGGCGCGCTCCACCGGCTCGGTGAAGCGGTCCACGAACCGGGACAGGACAGCGGAGAGCGACATGTGCAGGACCTACCCCTCGCTCAGCGAGTCGAACCGGGAGCGCGCGACTCGGCGACGCCTCAGGCGCGTCGACGTGCCGCGAACGTCATACCGGCCGTCCCTAACGCGGCGACCGCCGTCACGAGGGCTGGTCGGCGGCGTCGTTCGTCGACCGCCGCCAGCCAGAACATCGATATCGCGTGTGTGACGTCGATGCCGACCCAAAGCCGCTGGAACCGGCTCGGCATCGCGACCTGGAGCACTCCTTGGGCGAGATGCCGGCTGCCGAGGAACCGGACGGCCGCCTCCTCGGACGGGGACGGCTCGCGACCATCGGCGCGGAGCCACACCTCGGGGCCCCTGGCCAGGAGGACCGCGCCCCACACGCAGGCGGCGATCCCACTCGCTCGCGCCAGTCGCTCGGAGGCGGAGGGCGCTGCGCTCACCGGCGCCGGCTGAGCGCCCACGCGGCCAGCCCGCCCGCGGTGACCGCGGCCACCGCCGAGCCGAGCTGCGGATACCGGTGCGCCACCCACTGCTGCGCGCTGCCGGCGTGGGAGCGCTCGTCGAAGGCACCATGGACACCGAAGTCATGACCGTCCGCACCGTCCACGGGCTTCCACAGGTTCACCCGCTGGTCGGCCGGCCTGGGGTCGCTGGTCTGTTGCGACGCGAAGCCCTTCTGGCCCAGGTATCGGTCGAGCAGACCAGGTGCGACCGCATTGGCCAGCAGCGTCCCGACCGTGCTGGAGGCCACCCAGTACTCGCGCCGCTTCGGATGGTCGGCCGCGAACACGACGGCCCGGGCGGCCACCTCGGGCTGGTAGATCGGGGGCACCGGCTGGGCGTGCTTGGGGAGTCGCGAGAGAACCCAGGAGAACTGCGGCGTGTTGACCGCCGGCATCTGGACCATCGTGACGTGGACGTTGCTGCGGTCGTGCAACAGCTCGCACCGCAACGACTCGTGGAAGCCCTGGGTCGCATGCTTCGCGCCGCAGTAGACGCTCTGAAGGGGGATTCCGCGGTAGGCGAGCGAGGACCCGACGTGGACGATCGTGCCGCGCCCGCGCCGCTTCATCCGTGGCAGCACGGCCATGGTGCCCCAGACGAACCCGAGGTAGGTCACCTCGGTCCCTCGCCGGTACTCCTCGGGCGTGACGTCGTCGAACCGCGCAAAGACCGAGCTGAACGCGGCGTTCACCCAGACGTCGATGGGTCCCATCTCGCCTTCGATGCGCTCGACCGCCGCGGCGACCTGGTCGTAGTCCGCGACATCGGTCGGGACGGCGAGCACGTCGACGCCCAGCTCCCGGATCTGGGCCGCGGCCGCGTCGAGGCCGGTCTCCCCGCGGGCGATCAGGGCGACGCGGTCACCTCGGCGCGCGAACTCCACGGCCGTCGCGCGGCCGATCCCGGCACTCGCTCCGGTGACTGCGACCACTCGTGACATGCGCGACCCTCTCCTTTGTCGTCCTGACGTCGTTTCACCGCACTCCCTGGAACGTGCCCCCGCCGACTCGAAGCCAAACTCAGACCGGCCCCTGGTGGCCGCAAGGGCAATGGGTGGGATTGACTGCGGGGCGGACCGACGTCGCGACCCGAGGAGCCCCATGTCGAACCGGTGGTACAAGCAGGCGGTCATCTACAGCCTCGAGGTGGACGTCTTCCAGGACTCGAACGGGGATGGCTGCGGCGACTTCCAGGGGTTGGTCAGCCGGCTCGACTACCTCTCGCGGCTCGGGGTGACCTGCCTGTGGTTGAACCCGATCCATCCCAGCCCGATGCGCGACGCCGGCTACGACGTGAGCGACTACTACGCCGTCGACCCGCGCCTGGGCAGCCTCGGCGACTTCGTCGAGCTGTGCCGGGAAGCCGCTGAGCGCGGCATCCGGATCCTGCTCGACCTCGTGGTCAACCACACCTCCGACGAGCACCCGTGGTTCCGCGCGGCGCGCAGCGCCCCGGACTCGCCGTTCCGGGACTGGTACGTCTGGAGCGACACCGAGCCACCGGACCGCTTCGAGGGAATGGTCTTTCCCGGCGAGCAGACCGAGACCTGGACCTGGGACGACGACGCGAAGGCGTGGTACTACCACCGGTTCTTCGACTTCCAGCCCGACCTCAACTGGTCGAACCCGGACGTGCGGCGCGAGGTGAAAAAGATCATCGCGTTCTGGCTGCAGCTGGGCGCCTCGGGCTTCCGGATCGACGCGACCCCCTTCATCCTCGAGCGGCGGACGCCGAATGGTTGGGTGCAGAACGACTTCGCCATCCTCGACGACTGGCGGCAGCACCTGCAGTGGATCCGCAACGACGCCGTGCTCCTCTGCGAGGCCAACGTCGACGCGGACGTCATCCCGCTGTACACCGCCTCGACGCGCGGCGGTCAGAACGACCGCGCGCAGATGCTCTTCGCGTTCGAGATCAACCCGCTGATGTGGCTGGCGCTCGCCCGGCGTCGCGCCGAGCCGCTGCTCACCGCGCTGAAGCGCATGACGCCGCTCGCCGAGCGGGCGCAATGGGTCACCTTCCTGCGCAACCACGACGAGCTCGACCTGAGCCGGCTCACCACCGAGCAGCGCGACGACGTGTATGCGGAGTTCGCGCCGGATCCTCGCTCCCGGGAGTTCGACCGCGGCATCCGGCGCCGGCTGGCGCCGATGTTCCGCGGGGACCAGGCTCGGATGCGGCTCGCCTATTCCCTTCAGTTCTCGCTGCCGGGCACACCGATGATCCGCTACGGCGAGGAGATCGGCATGGCCGATCTCATGTCGCAGCCCGGCCGCGACGCGATGCGGACGGTGATGCAGTGGGAGCCCGGGGGGCGCGCGGGCTTCTCGCCGGCTGACCCGAAACAGTTCGCTCACCCGTTGGCGCCGCGGGGGGTCGGTGGGCGGACCCGGCCCAACGTCATCGACCAGCAGCGCGACCACACGTCCCTGTTGAGGTGGTTCGCCGAGATGATCCGCACCCTCAAGGAGTGCCCCGAGGTAGGAACGGGGAGCCTCACCGTCCTCGACCAGCAGCTGCCGCCCGCGGTGCTCGCGCACCGGTTCGACGCGGACGAGGGATCTCTGCTGCTCCTCCACAACCTCGATGCCGAGCCGGTCACCGTCGACATCGGCCCGCAGAAGGACGTGACCGTAGAGACCCCTCGTGAGGTGTTCTCGGACGACGCATACCCCTCTCCGAGCAAGGCGCTCACCGCACTGGCGCTCAACCCCTACGGGTACCGGTGGATCCGGCTGCGCCGAGGCTGGGTCGCCTGACCTTTCTCAGGGGTGGTGCGGCGTGGTGCCGGCCGGGCCACCGCCCATCATCCCCAGCATCGGGCGCCCGCCCGTCCGGAAGAACCGCACGACGAACACCGCGGCCAGCGCGAGGAACAGCAGGTTGAGCCATGGGCACGATGAGCAGGTCGGCGAAGAGGAAGCTGACCACACCGCCGAAGCTGATGCCCCCGTTCCAGAGGACGGCCGCGAGCGGCGCGTTGCCGATCGAGCAGACGAAGCTCAGGACCGCCACGACCGGTCCGACGAGCGGTCCCCACACCTTGGCCCAGAACGGGTGGTCGACCAGGAAGAAGCTTTGCCAGAAGCTCTCGGGTACCCACGCGCCGATCGCCCCGGCGATGAGCAGGCCGAGAGCCACGTCGCGGAAGACGGCGGCCCACTCCATGACGAAGATGTGGCTGATCGACGTGAACCCCTGGCCGGAGCGGAGCCGCCGCCAGATGGTGCCGCCCTCCGCGATGCTCATGTCCATCGCCGCGTGTCCCTCCATGGAGCCGGCCACGCCGCGCTCGGCCTGCTTCCGGGCCGCCTCGAGGAGGGTGGGCCGCAGACAGGCGCGAAGCACAAGCGCCAGGGCCAGGATCATGACGACGCCGCCGACGTACTCGGCCGCGGCGAACTCCCACCCCATGAGCAGGACAAGGATGATGCCGAGCTCGATGACGAGATTCGTGGACGCGAGCTGGAACGCGATGGCGCTGGTGAAGTTCGCGCCCTTGACGAAGAGCGAGCGGGCCAAGGCCACCGCAGCGTAGGAGCAGGACGACGACGCCACGCCCAGGCCGGCGGCCGCGGTCAGGCTCTTCGGACCGTCGTCGCCCAGCAGCCTCGTGACCGACTCCCTCCTGACGACCGCCTGGACGAGCGCCGAGAGGGTGAACCCGAGGATCAACGCCCAGGCGATCTGCCATGTCATGGAGAAGGCCAGGCCGAGCGCGTCGCCCACCGCCGCGAGAATGTTCACTGGTCACATTGTGGCTGGGAGGGTGGAGGTTCCGAGCGGATGGCTTGGGGGGACGAACAGGCGACAAGGCTGACCTCGTCAGTGGGGATGGAGCTTCCGGTGGACGGCCAGCCGCGACCCGAGCTGCTCTCCCCACGTTCGGGCCCGCTCGACCTCACCCGGGACGAGCGGTCCGGGCACGTCGTCGACCCGGAACGACTGGCGGGGCGCGGCCGACGAGAAGCCGTGCTGCGCGAGGGCCGCAGCGGCCTGGGAGGCCGCCGACCCCGGGATCCAGCGGTGCCTGGTCCGGGTGTCGAACGTCACCACCGGTGGACGCGGCCCGTCGGGCAGCAGTGCAGCGATCCACTCACGCAGGCCGACGCGGGTGTCCGCCGCGGGGGCCCCCTGCCGGATCGCGTCCTCGCGGGTCTCGGGCCGCGACATCCCGAACGCGTGGGTGGGGCCGCCGACGACGAGCAGGTCCACGGTCTCGGGTAGGTCAGCTGGTGCCTGAGCGATGTCGAAGAGCTCGGTGTCGGTATGCGCGGCGAGACCGTCGCGGATCGCCTCGGCGATGGCGCGGGTGTTGCCGAAACTGGACTCGACGAGAATGAGAGCGGTCATGGTTCATCTCCTTCGGGATCGATGTTCTTGTCGCCACAGCGCGCCGGCGACGGCGACGATCGCGAGTCCCACGGCGAAGATGACGGGCTGTAGCCACAGCTGGGCGTCCACGAGCACCCACTGGGTGACGATCCACCCGACGAGGCCGAGGCCGAACGCGACGGCCCACAAGGGGTGTGGCGCAGCCCGGCGGAGAGCGGCCAGCGCCAGGACGAGCGGTGTCATTCCGACGAGGACGAGGAGCAGGACACCGGGGACCGTGAAAGTCTCGAACGGAGTCCGGCTGATCAGGCTCCGAGTCATTCCCATGGGCTCGTAGGGGTCGACCAGCATCTGGATGCCGCCGTAGACGGCACCGAAACCCACGAAGCCCAAGAGGGAGACGAGGACGAGGCGCAGTGCGCGGCTGCCCTGCTGGTCCTGCCGGGCGGGTGCGGTGAGTGGGTGGGTGGACGTCATGGTGATCGCCTCCACCTCCCATGCTGGTCCGGGACGTGACGACTCGGCGGTGACCAAGGTCCTGTGTTGTCGGGCGGGCCGATCAGGTGCAGAGCACCGCGGCGCCGCTGAACCGGCCGTGCGCCAAGTCGGCGAGCGCCCGGGGCGCGTCGCTCATCGGGTAGGCCGTGGTCTCGGCGCGGATCCGGAAGCGGTCCGCCAGCCGGAGGAACTGCTCACCGTCGGACCGCGTGTTCGCCGTGACGCTGCAGAGTGTCCGTTCCTGGAACAGATCGTCGTCATAGACCAGGGTGGGGATGTCCGACAGCCAGATGCCGGCCACGGCGAGGGTGCCGCCACGGTCGAGGGCGCGCAGCGCGACCGGCACCAGCGCGCCCGCGGGGGCGAAGAGGATGGCGCCATCGAGCGGCTCAGGAGGGGTCGCGTCGGCGTCGCCCACCGAGTCGCAGCCGAGCCGCCTCGCGAGGCCCTGGTTGTTCAGCCCGCGGGTCAGGACGTGTACGCGCATCCCCAGGTGCAGGGCGACCTGTGCGGTGAGGTGGGCGCTTCCGCCGAAGCCGTAGATTCCGAGCCGCCCTCCGGCTCGCACTCTGCTGCGGCGCAGGGCGCGGAAGCCGATGATCCCGGCGCACAGCAACGGAGCCGCGGTGACGTCGTCGACCGACTCGGGGACGGGGTAGACGTAGCCCGCGTCCGCGACGCACGCGTCCGCATACCCGCCGTCCACGTCCCAACCCGTGAAAGTTGGTGCGGTACAGAGGTTCTCGTCACCGCGTCGGCAGAACCGGCAGGTCCCGTCGGTTCGCGCGAGCCACGGGACGCCGACGCGGTCGCCGATCCGGAAGCCTGTCGTCCCGGGTCCGAGTGCGGCGACGCGACCGACGACCTCGTGACCGGGGACCACGCCGTGCCGGCGCGGCGGCAGGTCACCCTCGGCGAGGTGGAGGTCGGTGCGGCAGACGCCACAGCACGTCACCCGGACGAGCAGCTGCCCGGGCCCCGGGACCGGCTCGGCGCGCTCGACGAGGGCGAGCGGGCCGGAGTCCACCGGCCCCGGAGTGTCGACGACCCAGGCGTGCACGTCCCAATCCTCTCGCGACCCATCACCCCTTGCCCGGTGACGTGAGTTCCGCGCCACGCGGCAAGCATGGAGCCAGCCCGCGGCCGGCCGGGCCACCGGGGCGACGAGAGGAGCGGTTCATGCCCGAGGGAAAGCCGAACATCCTCGTCAGCTGGGGCGATGACATCGGGATCGCCAACCTCAGCTGCTACAGCGACGGGTTGATGGGCTACCGCACACCCAACATCGACCGCATCGCCGACGAGGGATGCGGTTCACCGACTCCTGTGGCGAGCAGAGCTGCACCGCGGGTCGCTCGTCGTTCATAACCGGCCAGAGCGTCTACCGCACCGGCATGAGCAAAGTCGGGGTTCCCGGGGCTTGTTCCTCTGCGCCGACAGCTACTGCCAGCGGTACCGACCGGCGGCGCGGCGGCCCCAAATGGTCGACACCGGCATGAGCCACATCGGGTTCCGTTGTGTTAGAAAGGTTCCGGAGCCGACCGGCCGGTCGCTGGACGTCACGGCGGTGTCCCGCTGAGCGGCCGCTCAGAGTCTCCAGACGAGCGGGATGACGACGAGGCTCACCAGGAGCCACCAGGCCATGACCGGGAGGCCCAGCTTCCAGTAGTCGCCGAACCGGTAGCCGCCCCGGGGTCACGATGAACACCGTCCCGGTCCTCGTCTTGCCAGTCGCCATCGTCGCAGGCCTGCGTGCGGTGCTCGCGCAGGAGCGCTGGGCCGACAGCTTGGACGGTTGTCAGCCTCGGCCGCCCAGCGGCTGCGCCATGAGGGTGATCCCGAGCAGCGCCACGATCTTGACGCTGGCGCTCCGGTTCAAGGGAATCGGACCGGACGTGCTCCCGCTGCTGCTCATCGTCGGGATTCCTGCACGGGCGCTCACCGTCATGCCGTTGTTCGGCGTCGGCGTCCTGGACGCGACCCTGCTCGGGGCGTGCTCGACGCGGAGC
>Ga0307289_10000010_pt1 | contig 62054 bp, 62 predicted proteins | sample ER_DNA_143_FD_194483 | JGI IMG/M metagenome (GOLD analysis project Ga0307289, IMG submission 194483) | Bulk soil microbial communities from the East River watershed near Crested Butte, Colorado, United States - ER_DNA_143 | ecosystem: Environmental > Terrestrial > Soil > Floodplain | place...
GAAGGAGCATCCGAACAGCTTTCGCGACACCGAGCTCGAGGCCGGGCTTCGCGCCGCCGGTGTCGACGAGGTCGTCGTCTGCGGGATGATGACCAGCATGTGCGTCGACGCGACCGTGCGGGCCGCAGTCGACCTCGGCTTCGAGACGACGGTCGTGCACGACGCCTGTGCGACGTGCGACCTCGAGTTCGGCGGGCAGACGGTTCCGGCCGCTTCGGTGCACGCGGCGTTCCTGGCCGCGCTGGCGGACGGCTACGCCGCCGTCGTCTCGAGCGACGACATCGCCGGCTGAACCCAGGCGTCCACGGTCTCCTCGCGGCCCTTCAGCTCCAGCGTGCGCCGCTCGAGCGCCGACGTGTCGAGGTCGGCCGCGAGCGCCGACGCGTCGCTGATGAGGATTTCGCCCGCGCTCGCCATCGAGGTGAGCCGGGCGGCGATGTTCACCGTGTCGCCGACCGCGGTGAAGTCGACCGCGTCGCCCTCGCCGATGTAGCCGACATAGGAGACTCCGGTGTGGACGCCGATGCCGACCGGGATCCACGGCTCGCCGTCGCCGTGGCCGGTTTCCATCAGCAGGTCCCGGGCGGTTGCGATGGCCCGGGCAGCGTGATCCTTGCCGGCGAAGCCCGGGATGAAGAGCGCGACCGCCTCGTCCCCGACGAACTTGTCCACGATCCCGTCCCAACGGTCGACGGAGCGTGCGGCCGTCCCCCAGAAGCGCGTCAGGAGCTGCCCGAACTCACCCGCCGGCAGATGCTCGGCGAGCGTCGTCGAACCTCGAACGTCGGCGAACATGGCCGAGATCTCGACCTCGGCGCCGCCCGGGTGCTTGTGCGCCGAGCCCATGCACCAGGTGCACAGGCGGCGGTTCAGCGGAGACGGCTTCCCGCCGAGCACGCGGATGAAGAACCTGCCGGGCTTGCCGAAAGGGGCGTAACAGAGCTTGCAGCGCGGCTCCGAGGGGATCTTCTTCCAGAGCGACTGGAACGTTCGCAGCCCTCGCATCTCGCCGGTCAGGATCTGGCGCCAGGCCTCCTCGTTGCTCTCTGCGGGCATCGCCGACCGAGGATACTCCGCGGGTGGCCACGTTTCGCTCCGTACTGGGCGACGTCTTCACGGACACCCGCTGCAGGGGGAACCCCTCGCCGAAAGTAGGGTTGCGCGGGGAACTGATACCCTCGGGGTGTCTTCTGGCTCAGTTTCCTCGCCCGCCAGGCGAGCGCCGCATCGGGTGTTCGGTTGTAGGTCGGCTCGGTCAGGAGCATCCATTCGAAGGAGGCCATTGATGGCCACCACGAGTCCTGAGTTCGCGACCCTGAGCAAGAAGGATCGCGGGACGAGCATCCTTGCCCGCTTCACCGCGGCGCCCAACGTGACCACCGACCAGTACGACGAAACGATCCGCCGTCTGGAGAAGGCCGGCGACTGGCTGCCGGACGGACTTGAGTACCACGTCGCATTCCGTTCGAACGGGAACCTCCGAGTCAGCGAGATCTGGGACTCGCGGGAGCAGTTCGACGCCTTCGGGAAGCGTCTCATGCCGGTGTTGAGCGACGTTGGGATCGAGCTCTCCGGGGAGCCGGAAATGCTCGAGATCCACAACATCCTCAAGCGCTAGACGCCCGACCGCGCCACATAGGCGCTCCGGGCTTACAAGGGGCCCAGGTTTGGTGTCGATGCCTTACCTGGGCCTTCTGTCTCCCGATGCTGTGAGCTGCGGCTATCGCTCTTTGAGCGGTGCGGGAGCGGCTTGACTTGTTGCCCGTAGAATTCAGTAGACATGACGGCGCAAGACGACATCGCGAGCGTCGCGGCCCAGCTGGCCGTCCTCACTCAGACTGTGGAGGAGATGGCGGGTCAACTCAAAGAGGTTCGCGAGCGGGCTGAGAGCGAGCGAGAGCGCACGGACGTCCAGCAAGAACGCATTGACCTGGCGGCAAGTGAACTATCCGGTGTCAGTGACCGTCTGCAAGCTGCGGCGGACGCACTCCGCGAGTCGATCTAACTGAGAGCTGCGTAGAACGCCCGACGGGGCACCAAAAAGCTGGCCCCACAGACGAATCCGTTAGCCCAAAAGCTCCTCGCCTCGCGCGCCACAGCGCGTCGGTGTCGTTATGCGGGCTTCGGGCCGGGTACTGACTGCAGAGCCAGTGAAGTCACTGTACCTGTTTCAAAAATGCTGGCGCTGCTCTTTCAGATGAGTAGAGTCGAGACGTGGCTGCCACCTACCGCTACGTCCTCGTAGACGTCTTCACCGACACCCCTCTTCAGGGCAACGCGCTCGCTGTCTTCACGGACGCGCGGGAGATTCCGGAGGAACGCCTTCAACCCCTCGCGCGGGAAATGAACCTGAGCGAAACGGTCTTTGTCTACCAGGCGGAGCAGGGCGGGCACGCCCGAATCCGGATCTATACGCCGACCGCGGAGATCCCCTTCGCCGGCCATCCGGTCCTCGGTACGGCTTTCGTGCTCGCCGCGCCGCTGCAGCTTCCGGAGATCGGTCTCGAGACGGGTGCGGGCATCGTCCCCGTCCGGCTCGAGCGGGAGGAGGACCGCCTGACCTTCGGCTGGATGAGCCAGCCCGTGCCGACCGTGCAGCCCTACGCGGCCGCCGACGAGCTCTTTGCAGCCGTCGGCGTCGCGCGCTCCGAGCTTCCCGTCGAGGTCTACGACAACGGCCTGCACCACGTCTACGTGGCGCTCCCGAGCTTCGAGGCCGTCGCGGCCCTGGAGCCGGACATGCAGGCACTTGGGCGGCTTCCGGACATCCTCGGGGCGAACTGCTTCGCCGGCGAGGGTGCGCGCTGGAAGACCCGGATGTTCGCGCCCGCTGGCGGCGTCCCCGAGGATCCCGCGACGGGCTCGGCCGCGGGCCCGCTCGCCTGCCATCTGGCGAGGCACGGGCGCATCGGGTTCGGGGAGGAGATCCAGATCTTCCAGGGGGCGGAGATTCAGCGGCCGAGTACCCTCCATGCGCGGGTCACAGGCTCGGCCGATGCGATCGAGCGGGTCGAGGTGGGCGGCTCCGCGGTCGTCGTCGCCCGCGGCGAGTTCAAGCTGCGCTAACCCCAGGCGACGTCGTGGATCTCGGGTAGCTCGACCGCGACGGCGCGCCAGAAGACTCCTCCGTTGCGGGAGATGTAGATGCGGTTCCGGGCCGCGTAGAGGATGTCGTCGGGGCTCTCGCCGAGGGCAACCGCGCGGCCGGGCGGAAGGCCGGAACCGCGCTCGCTCCAGCTGGCGCCCGTGTCGTGGGAGACCATCAGCGGCGGGCGGCGCTCGAGCAGGAGGACGACCGTGGAGCCCGTTGCGTCGACGTCGAGCAGCTGACCCGCCGCCCAGGAGGGCACGAGATCCAGGGGCCGGTCGCGGGCGACGGCCGCCCCCTCCTCGCGCGCGGTCAGCTCGTCTTCCTCCGCGTCCTTGCCGATCTCGACGGTGTAGAGGCCGTCGTCGCAGCCGATCGAGGCTCTCATCGGGTGAGGAGCGCGCGCACGACCCCGGCCGCAAGCCGTGCAGCCGAGCGCGGGCCGTGCCGGAGACGGCGATAGGAGAGATAGCCCGCCATGAACATGTCGCCGGAGCCCGTTGGATCGGCCGCCTCCACCGGCCTCGTGGGCACGTGCTCCGCGAAGCCGTCCGCGAAGACGACAGCCCCACGGCTTCCGAGGGTGACGACGACCTCGGGCACGCCGAGCCCGGCGAGCGAGCGGTCGTCGAGCCTGAGCCCGAGCGCGGCGGCCTCCTGCTCGGACAGCTTGAGGATGTTCACGTGCCGAAGCAGCGCGGGGTCGTAGTCGCCGTCGACCCGCACCTCGCCCTTCTCGGCCGGGCGGACGAGCCCTTGGCCGTCGAACGAGAGGACGCGACCGCGACTGAGGAGGGCGAGGGTCTCGGCCGAGAAGTCGTCGCGGGTCAGCGCGCCCGCGTGCACCCAGTCCACCTGTCGCAGCGCGGGGTCGAGCCAGCCGTGGACGTCGGCCGGCGTCCAGGGGTCGCCGAGCTCCTCGATCGCCATTGTTCTGTGGTCGCCGTCGTTCTCGATCCGGAAGGAGATCGTGTGAGCCGCGGGGCGCGAGTAGACGGGGAGGCCGAGAGCGTGCAGCCCGCGCTCGCTGTCCTCGGGCGCGATCTTCGTCGCGATGAGGGCGGGTTGCCCGAGCAGGCGAAGCGCCCTGGCAGCGTAGAACGGCGCGCCACCGAGGCGCAATAGCCCGCCGTCAACGCGATCCAGCGAGACGAGCCCGACGACGCCGAGTAGGCGCATGCGCGTACCGTAAGGCCGCGAAGACGGCGAACGCGAGAGCGAACGCCGGAAGGGACGCTCCCCCGGTGAACTCCCCGGCGTGCGGGACGCGCTCGACCAGATCGACCCACCACGCTGGGCCGGTCGGCTGGATCCACTGATAGAGGGCGACTCCGGCGAGCCAGGCGGCGATTCCGCTCCAGCGAACTCGCACCGACGGCAACTCCCCGTACAGGAAGCTCGCTGCGAGCACGCCGAAGAGCGGCACGAAGAACGATCCGAGGAGGAAGAGAAAGCTCTGGTACTGAACGAGGTCGATCACGAGGGCGCCGCCGATCGCGAGCGCTCCCGTGCAGATCACAAGCAGGCGCTGCGGCGCTTCCGGGACCAGGTTTCGGAGCGAGACCGCAGCCGAGTAGACGTTCGCGAAGGGCTCGTCGGTCTCGTCGACGGTGAGCGCGACGAGAGCGAGGGCGCTCGCGAATCCTCCGCCCGCGACCGCGGTGAGGAGTGCGGTCGTATCGCTCGTGCCCCGCGAGAGGAAGAGGAGCGCGCCAAGGCCGTAGAGCCAGACGAGCGGCACCAAGTAGCCGACGGCTGTCCCCCAGAAGGCGTGCCTGGGCTTGCGGGCGAAGCGCGTGTAGTCGGCGGCGAGAGGAAGCCACGATGCCGCCATGGCGACGGTCAGGTCGACGCCCTGCCAGAACGTGATCCCGCCCGCGGGATCCGCAGACCAGAGGCTCCCCGCAGCTGCTCCGTCGAGCGCCCACCACGTGAGATAGCCGGTGGAGGCGACGACCGCCCAGATGGCAAAGCGCCTGACGTAGCGGCGGACGAAGGCGACCGGGCCGGCGAGGGCGAGCGCGAGCGTGACCGCGCCGAAGACGAGCACCCAGAGCCAGCGCTCCCGGAAGCCGAAGACGCGGTCGGCAAGCGCGTTGGCGGCCGCCGCGATGACGATCAGCTCGAAGGTCGCCCAGCCGAGGTTCTGGGCGACGTTCAGGACGGTCGGCGCATACGAGCCGCGAACGCCGAGCGGCTCCCGCATGAGGACCATGCCGGGAAGGCGCCGCTCCGCTCCGATGTAGCCGGCGAAACCGAGGAGGGCGCAGCCGAGGACTCCTCCGACAGCGGCCGCAAGGAGCGCTCGCTGAAGCCCCAGACCGGCGAGATACGTGCCCGCCACGAGCACGAGCAGGCTGATCCCGAGGTTCCCCCAGAGGAGCCCGAGATCGGTCAGCGACAGCGTGCGCAGCCGGTCGGGAACCGGTGTGATGCCCCACGTTCTCTCGCTCTCCATGGGCTCCCTTCGCTGGCATTACCCAGATCAGGTTCGCGGGTCAGGGCGCTCAGCCCACTCTCAGCCGCTTACCGGCGGCTCCCCGGTTCGTCGCTACTGCGCCGAGTCTACCCGGCCAGGATCGATTCGATTCCGGCGGCCGCCCGCGCGAGCGACTCCCCGTCGAAGAGGTACGGGACGGCGTTCTCGACCTCGTGTGCGGGGCCGTCGAGGGAATCCGACCCGCCGGCCCCGTTCAGCGCATAGCGGATCGGGATCTCGTGCGTGACGACGAGCACCCTCTCCTCCCGCCGGGCGAGCAGCCGGCGGAACCCCTCCACGTAGCGGCGGGCGGCGTCGTCGAGGCTTTCTCCGCCGGGGAACGGGACGCTGCGGGAGTGGGAGTGCTTCCACGCGCGGTAGGACTCGAGCTCCTGTCCCTCGAGCTCGCCGACGTCGATGTCGTCGAGCAGCGGCTCCTCGACAAGCGACACGTTCCGTCCTGCGAGCGCGAGCTCGGCGGTGAGCCGAGTGCGGGCGAAGCGGGTGTGGACGCAGAGGTCGAAATGCATGTTCGCGACCTCGACGCCGAGGCGGTGCGCCTGAGCCTCGCCCTCCTCGGTCAGCGGGACCTCGACGGTCGGATCGCCGTTGATCCTCCGCTCGATGTTCAGCAGCGACTCGGCGTGGCGGGCGAAGACGAAGAGGCGCACGCCGGAAAGCTACCCGCGTCCGGCTAGATGACGAACGCCTCTTCCCGCGCTTCGCCGTGCTCGAAGCGCGCGGCCGAGAAGACCGAGAGGTCGAGCGTCGGCCGGGCGCCGATGACCCGCTCGGCCAGGTATTCGCCGATCGCGGGGCTCTGCTGGAAGCCGTGTCCTGAGAAGCCGGTCGCGTAGAGGAAGCGGGACGGCTCGCTCGCCTCGCCGACGATCGCGTTGTGATCGGGGCTCATCTCGTAGTAGCCCCACCAGGAGGACTGGATCGGCAGGTCGCTCAGCATGGGCAGCCGCCTCGTCCCTTGCGTCGCCACGCCCTCGATCGTCGGCTCGCGGCCGCCGAAGACGAGCCCCGGCCCTTCCCGGTGGAAGTAGAAGCCCGTCGAGAAGTCGACGGTGAGCGGGAGAACGTCTGGGAGCCCGGGGGACTCGGGCGTGTAGTGCATCCAGCGCACCTCGCCCTCGACGGGCAAGTTCATGCCGACGAGCGCGGCCACGTCCTTCGACCAGACCCCGGCGGTGCAGACGACCGTGTCGGTCTTGATGCGCCCCTCGGTGGTGTCGACGCCGAGGATCTTGTTGCCCAGGACCGGGATGCGCGTCACCTCGACTCCCTGCTTGATGCGCACGCCTCGCTCTGCGGCTGCGGCGGCGTACCCGCGGACGACCGCCTCCGGGGTCGCGAACCCGTCGCGCGGGCAGTACGTGGCGCCGCGGAGCCCTTCGGTGTTCAGCTGCGGGACGAGCTCGAGCACCTCGTCGAGGGTCAGCTCGGTTGAAAGGACGCCGAGCGAGCCCTGCAGTCCGACCGCCTCGCGGAAGCGGCCCACGTCCTCGTCGGAGTCGAGCAGGAACAGGTAGCCGGTCTCGCGGAAGTCGATGTCGACGCCGATCCGCTCCTCGAAGTTGCGGAACTCGAGCAGCGAGATGAGCGCGATGCGGATGTTGACCTCGTCGGCGAACTGCGCCCGGATCCCGCCCGCAGACTTGCTCGTCGACCCGCTGCCGAGTGTCGCCCGCTCGCAGAGGACGACATCGGTGACGCCGAGCTGCGTCAGGTGAAATGCGGTGCTGGTGCCCATGGCACCACCGCCGATGATCACGACTTGAGCCGAGTCTCCTGGCATCGTCAGACCTCCGCGAGGCTATACACCTTGTCGGCCGATCGGAGGCCGAACGTGACTCACTTCCTCTGTTGACGCGGACGACCTCCGCAGGCGAAAGTCAGACCGTGCAGGGGCGGGTGGCGATCGTGACCGGAGCGGGCCGGGGAATCGGCCGTGCCACAGCGCTCGCCCTGGCCGGGCGCGGTGCCCGCGTCTTCGGCGTCTCGCGGACGGAGTCGGAGCTCGCCTCGCTCGCCGAGGAGGCGCCCGTCGAGGTGCTCGCCGAGTCCGTCGCCACCGAGGAGGGCTGCGAGCGCATCGTGGCCGAGGCGCACCGGCGGCTCGGACCGGTCGGGATCCTCGTTCTGAACGCCGGCATCGGCTCGGGTCACGAGCGCCCCATCTGGGAGCAGGACCCCGCCGTCTGGCGCGAGACGATGGCCGTCAACCTCGACGGGCCCTTCTTCCTCACGCGGCTCGCCTCAGCGGACATGAAGGAGGAGGGCTGGGGGCGGATCGTGATGGTGAGCTCCACCTCGGGTGAGATCGGCGCTCCCCGCATGTCCGCCTACACCGCGTCAAAACACGGCCTCATGGGCCTGATGCGCGCGGTGGCGCAGGACATCGCCCCCTACGGCGCCACCTGCAACGCCGTCCTTCCCGGCTGGGTGCGGACGGAGATGGCCGAGCGCTCCGCGAAGCTCGCTGCCGAACGGCGCGGGGTCACGGTCGAGGAGATCTGGGCCGAGCGCGCGGCCGCCTACCCGAGCAACCGCGTCGTCGCCCCAGAGGAGGTCGCCCAGACGATTGCCTTCCTCGCGGGCGAGGAGGCGAGCGGGATCAACGGGGAGGGCATCACGGTCGCGCTCGGCGGCCCGTGGTGACGGAGCCACGGCTTAGGATGAGCCGGTGAGCAGGGTCGAATCCGAGCCGTTCGGGCTGTCCAACGAGCAACGCGAGATCCAGGCGCTCTGCCGGGAGTTCGCGCAGCGCGAAATCCGACCGATCTCCCAGGACGTCGACGAGGCGGACACCGAGATGCCCTGGGAAGTCTGGTACAAGGCCGCTCAGATCGGGATTACGTCGTTCATGCTCCCGGAGGAGTACGGCGGCGGCGGGATGACTGACTGCCTCACGGGCTGCATCGTCCAGGAGGAGCTCTGCTGGGGCTGCTCCGGGATCGGGAACCTCGTCACCTCCGGCGGTTTCTTCGCCGAGCCCGTGCTCGCGCTCGGAAGCGACGGGCAGAAGCGGCGCTGGATCGAGCCTCTCACCGGGGAGCGGCCCGTCCTATCGGCGCTCGCGACGACCGAGCCCGCGTCGGGCTCGGACGCGGCCTCCATCCAGACGACCGCGACGAAGTCCGGCGACGGCTATGTCCTTCGCGGGCAGAAGAGCTGGATCTCGAACGGCGGCATCGCCGATTTCTACGTCGTCTTCGCGACCGTGGCGCCGGGGACCCGCTCCAAGGGCGTGACCGCGTTCGTCGTCGAGAAGAATGACGCGGGCGTGTCATTCGGCGCGCCTATGAAGAAGATGGGCCAGCGGGCGATCCTGAACGCCGAGATGTTCCTCGAGGACGCCGAATTGCCGGCCGACCGGCGTCTGGGTGACGAGGGGCATGGCTTCTACGGGCTCATGCACACCTTCGACCGCTCGCGCGTGACGCTCGGCGCCGCGGCCACGGGCCTGGCCCGCGCCGCGCTCGAGTACGCGGTCGAGTATTCGAAATCCAGGGAGCAGTTCGGCAAGCCGATCTCCGAGCACCAGGCGGTCGCCTTCAGGCTCGCCGACATGGCCACCCGAGTCGATGCGTCCCGGCTGCTCGTCTGGCGCGCCGCTCGCAAGCTCGACGCCGGCGAGCCGGCCGCGCTCGAGGCCGCGATGGCGAAACTCTTCGCCTCCGAGACGGCTATGTGGTGCACGTGGGCGGCCGTGCAAACGCTCGGCGGCTGGGGCTACTCGCGCGAGTATCCGGTCGAGAAGTGGATGCGGGACGCCAAGCTCGAGGAGATCGAGGAAGGCACCTCTGACATCCAGCGCCTCATCATCTCGCGACGCCTCCTGGAATCTTGAGCCGGGATCTCCGGCCGCTCTTCGACCCTCGTTCGGTCGCGATCCTGGGGGCGTCGAACGATCCCGCCAAGTGGGGCAACCGGCTCGCGCTGGGAGCCCTGCGCGGAGAGAGGAAGCGTTCCGTCTACCTCGTGAACCGAAACGGCGGCGAGATCCTCGACCGCCCCGCGTACGCGGCGCTCTCCGACCTCCCCGAGCTTCCCGAGCTCGTCGTCCTCGCCGTTCCGGCCGAAGGCTTCGAGCAGGCGGTGGATGCGTCGCTCGACGCGGGTGCCAAGGCGCTCGTGGGGATCACGACCGGCCTGGGAGAGACAGGCGCAGAGGGCCAGGCACGTGAGGCCGCGATCGTCGAGCGCGTGCGCGCGGCCGGCGCGGTCCTGCTGGGGCCGAACTGCCTGGGGATCTTCGACGCGGAGACGAGCCTCGACCTGGGCTGGAGCGAGCTCCAGGGCGGCTCGATCGGCCTGGTCTCGCAGAGCGGCAATCTCGCGCTCGAGCTCGCCCTCCTGGCAGAGGACTACGGGCTCGGTTTCTCACGTTTCGCCTCGCTCGGTAATCAGGCAGACCTCGAGGCAGGCGAGCTCGTCCGCAGCCTGATCGACCACGAGCCGACGCGGGTGATCGCGCTCTACTGCGAGGACTTTCGCGACGGGCGGGCCTTTGCGCGCGCCGCCCACGAGGCTGTCGAGGCCGGAAAGCCGGTGCTCCTTCTCACCGTTGGCGCTGGGGAAGTCAGCGCCCAGGCGGCACGGTCGCACACCGGCGCACTCGTCAGCGACGCGAGCGCAGTGGAAGCCGCGTGTCGCGCCGCGGGGATGCAGCGGGTGCGCTCCCCCCGAGAGCTCATCGATCTCGCGCAGGCCGAGCTCGCCCGCGTCCGGCCCCGCGGCCGCAGGGTCGTCGTCGTCGGCGACGGCGGTGGCCACGGGATCGTCGCCTCCGACGTCGCCTCGGCGGAAGGACTCGAGCTCCCTCCCCTCTCCGAGGAGCTGCAAGGCCGGATCGCCGCGCATCTCCCCGACGCGGCGCCCACGCGCAACCCGGTCGACTTCGCCGGCGCCGGCGAGCAGTTCCTGACCATCTTCGAGGACGTGACGAGGCTCCTCCTCGAGTCGGGCGAGGTCGACGCGGCCCTCGTGACCGGTTATTTCGGGGGCTACAGCGAATTCTCGGACGAGTTCCAGGCCCAGGAGATCCAGGTCGCTCTCGGGATGGCCCGGGCGGCGGCCGAGAGCGAGCGCGCCCTCGTTGTCCAGTCCATGTACCCGAGCTCGCCGGCTCTTGTCGCGCTCCGGGGGGTAGGCGTCGCCGTCTACCGCGAGATCGAGGCTGCGGCGTGGGCTCTGGGGCGGCTGGCGAAGCAGGCGGAGCAAGTCCCTCGGGGCGTGCCCGAGCTTCCACCGGCGGCCAGCGCCACTCAGGCCGACGACTACTGGTCCGCGCGCGAGCTCGTCGCCTCCGCGGGGATCGTCTTCCCGCTGGCCCGACGAGCCGCGAACGTCGACGAGGCACGCGCGGCTGCGGCCGAGCTCGGCTATCCAGTCGTCGTCAAGGCGCTCGGGCTCTTGCACAAATCCGACGCAGGCGGAGTCGCGCTCGGGATCGAGGACGAGCAGGGGCTCGAAGAGGCGTTGGCAAGAATGGCAACATTGCCCGCCGAAGGGTACACCGTCGAGCGGATGGTGCCGGTCGCGGAGGGCGCCGAGCTCATCGCGGGCTGCCTCAACGACCCGCGCTTCGGCCCGATCGTTCTGATCGGCGTCGGCGGGATCCACGCAGAGATTCTCGACGACACCGCCGTCGCGCTCGCACCCGTGGACGCGTCCCTGGCGGAGGAGCTCGTCCGCTCGCTCCGCGGCGCCCCGATCCTGACCGGCGCGCGCGGGCGTCCGCCCCTCGACGTCCTCGCCGCGGCGGAGGCGCTCGCCGCACTCTCCCGCCTCGCGGCGTCCCGCCCTGATCTCGCCGAGATCGAGATCAACCCCCTGCTCGTCACCCCCGACGGAGCGCTTGCCCTCGATGCGCGCGTCGTCAGCGGCGAGAATGACGGGGATGCTCGCTGACGGAACGTTCGCTGGGAAGGTCGCACTCGTCACGGGAGGCGGGAGCGGCCTCGGCCGGGCATTCGCGCTCGAGTTCGCACGGCTCGGAGCCGAGGTCGTGGTCGCAGGCCGCCGCCCGGAGCCCCTCGACGAGACAGTCGGGCTCATTGCGGCCCAGGGCGAGACAGCGCTGGCGCAGCCCACCGACGTCCGGGACCCGGACCAGGTTGAGGCGCTCGTTGCGGCTGCGGTCGAGCGGTTCGGCCGCGTCGACGTCCTCGTCAACAGCGCGGCAGGCAACTTCGTCGTCAAGGCTGAGGATCTCTCGCCAAACGGCTGGCGCGCAGTCGTCTCGATCGTGCTCGACGGCAGCTTCCTCTGCTCGCGCGCGGCCGGGCGGCAGATGATCGAGCAGGGCGACGGCGGCGCGATCCTGAGCGTGATCGCGAGCTACGCCTGGACGGGCGGGCCGGGCACGATCCACTCCGCGGCTGCGAAGGCCGGGATCGTGGCCATGACGCGCACGCTGGCCGTCGAGTGGGCGTCGCACGGCATCCGCGCGAACTGCATCTGCCCGGGGCCGGCGGACACGGAGGGAGCAGGTGCTGCCCTCTGGCCCACCGAGGAGGACCGAAAGCGGGTCGCGGCGACCGTGCCGGCCGGGCGGCTGGCGACTCCCGAGGAGGTCGCGTGGTGGGGAACGGCGCTCTGCTCGCCGTTCGCCGACTACATCACCGGCGAGACCCTCACGATCGACGGAGGGCACTGGCTCGAGCAGGAGTCCTACATGCCCGCGCTCGGCAAGACTCCGCGCGAGTAGCGCTCAGGTCGTCGCGGCGGTCTCTTCGGCGGGCTCGTCGGCTTTCAGCGAGGGCTCGTCGCCGATTCCGAAGGGGAGGACCCGCACGGCATCGGGAGGCAGGTGGAGCTGCACCGGCGTCCCCTGCTCGAACGGAATCCCCTTGCCCGTGTTCTGGATGAGCGCCTGCAGCGACTCTCCCGTGGCCGCGCGGACGATCACCTGCACGGCCGACCCGACGTAGACCAGCCGTTCGACCATCCCCGGAATGCGGTTCAGCCCCGAGGCCGTGCCGTGCTCCTCGAGCTCCAGGCGCTCCGGCCGGATGACGATCTTCGCCGCGCCGGTGACGTCCAGCTTGGTGCCGCGCGTCTCGAGCTCGTAGCCGTCGAGCGCGACCCGGCACACACCGGCCCCTGCACTGACGACGCGGGCCTCCATCAGGTTGGAGACGCCGAGGAAGTCGGCGACGAAGAGCGTCTCGGGGTCCTCGTAGACGTCCTGCGGCGCGCCGATCTGCTCCACATGGCCGCCGTTCATGACGGCGAGGCGGTCTGACATCGTCAGGGCTTCCTCCTGGTCGTGCGTGACGTAGAGGAATGTGATCCCGACCTCCTGCTGGAGCGCTTTCAGCTCGATCTGAAGCGTCTTTCTGAGCTTCGCGTCGAGCGCCCCGAGCGGCTCGTCCAGGAGGAGCACGGCAGGGTTGAGGACGAGGGCCCGCGCGAGGGCGACCCGCTGCTGCTGGCCGCCTGAGAGCTGTGAGGACTTCCGCTTGTCGTAGCCGGACAGCTGGACGAGCTCGAGCGCCTGCCCGACTCGCTGCTTGATCTCGTTCTTCGGGCGCTTGGCTCGCCGCAGTCCGAACGCGACGTTGTCGAAGACGTTGAGGTGCGGGAAGAGCGCGTAGTTCTGAAAGACCGTGTTGACGTTTCGGTGGTGCGGCGGGGTATAGGCCACGTCGGTGCCGTCGAGCAGGATCTGTCCCGAGGTCGGCTGCTCGAAGCCGGCGATCATGCGCAGGGTCGTCGTCTTGCCACACCCTGACGGCCCGAGCAGCGAGAAGAACTCGGCGCCGTGGACATGCAGGTCGATCCCGTCCACCGCTCTCACCTCGGCGAACTCCTTCGTCAGCTTGTTCAGTTCGATCTCGCCGCGTGCCATGGCTTCTCGCGACCTTACATCCCGAAGGCGCCGAGCTCTTCCTTGGCGCCTTCCTTCCTCTCGCCGCGGGTGAACACGCGCCAGGCGACGAAGCCGAGGGTGACGATCAGGAGCGTCGAGACCATCATGATCGTGGCGATCGCGTTCACGGAGGGCAGGGGTGCGGCCCTGGTTGCGCTGTAGATCCTGATCGGGACCGTGTCCGTCTCGCCGCCCTTGGAGAGCCACTGGCTGATGACGAAGTCGTCCGCGGAGATGGCGAAGACGACCGCGGCCGAAGCGACGATCGCCGGTGTGAGGAGGGGCAGGAGGACGCGCGTCAGCGCCACGAACGGCGAGGCTCCGAGATCGGCCGCCGCCTCCTCGTACTGCCTCCCGATCGAGAAGAGCCGTCCGCGGACGATGACGACGACGAAGGAGATCGAGAAGGTCACGTGTCCGAGGATCTGCGCCGTCGTGCCCGTGTGCACGAAGGTGAAAAGCTCAGTGAACACGAGGAGCAGCGCGACGCCCATGACGATCTCGGGCGTGACCAGCGGGAAGAGCATGATGAAGTTCGACGCTCCCGAGCCCCGTCCGTGCCAGCGAGCAAGTCCAAGGGCGAGGAGCACTCCGATCGGAACTGCGATGAGGACGTCCGCCCCGGCGAGCTTGAAGCTCTGGACGAGCGCGTGACGAAGCGTCGGGTCGTGCCAGACGGAATCGACCGGGTCGCCCCAGTACCAGCGGGTCGAGAACGAATCCCAGACCGTCCTCGAGCGCGTGCCGTTGAACGAAAACTGCACCGCGATGAGCACCGGCACGATCGACCAGAGGATGTAGGCCCACGTCATGAGGACGAGGAAGCGTGGGCGTCCCCACGGGTTGCGGATCCAGCCGCGCAGTCGCGCCGCCGGAGAGAACCCGCGGGTGGGGCGGCTCTCCGCGACCGCGGTCAAAGCGCTCCCACCGCCCCTACATCCCGCTGGGCGCGGTGAATGCTCCACATGTAATAGAGCATGAGCAGCGTGAGAAAGGCTGCAAGCAGGATCGTGAGCGCCGCGCCGACGGTCGGCTGCGGCCCACCGTGGAAGTAGAGGTCGATCTGGTTGCCGATCATCGAGGTCTTGGGAGTCGGGGAGACGATGTTCGGGGTGAAGTAGTCGCCGAACATCGGCAGCGTGATGAGGACTGCGCCGCCGAGAATGCCCGTCTTCGATAGGGGCAACGTGACATGACGGAAGGCGCTCCAGGGGCTCGCTCCCAGGTCCCTCGCCGCTTCGAGGTGGCTACGGTCGATGCGGTCGAGCGAGGCGAAGAGGGGCAGGATCAGATACGGGATGTAGCCGTAAACGAGCGCGAAGATGACCGTCGACGAGCTGCCCTCGAGCCAGCCGCGCGGCTGGCTGAGCACATGCGTGAACATGAGAAAGCGGTTCACGTACCCGTCGGTCTGCAGCAGGTTGACCCAGGCCAGCATCCGCATCATGTAGCTGATCCAGAGCGGCAGGATGATGAGGATCAGGATGATTCCCTTGAGGCGTCCCGCATGCCGGGCCGTGTAGTAGGCCACGGGGTAGCCGATCAGGAGGCAGAGCGCGAGCGAGAAGGCGACGTAGACGATCGTGCGGATCCCGACGTCGAACCAGATGCCGCCCGGCGCGAGACGGTGTAGCACCTCCACCACCCACCCGACGTTCCACTGGAGGGGGTTCCAGATGGGAACGGGCTGGAAGAGGATCGGGTCGACGGTCCCGAACGCGACTCCGAGCACCGCATAGAACGGCACCACGAAAAGGACGATCAACCACAGGACGCCCGGGGCGGAGAGGCTGGGCCAGAGCCAGCGGCGATACACAGCGAGGGGCTAGCTACCGCCCCCAGCCAGGAAGTCGGAGTATCCGTCTTCCCAGAGCTGCTGGCCTGTGGCGGTCAACGTCATTTCCTGCAGCGAGTCGGGCCCGAAGTCGGCGTTCGTGAGGACGCTGTTGGCGAGGTTCTCGGGCACGACGCCGTCCTTGACGAGCGACTCCGGCTCGATCTCGTTCAGCGGCGGCTGGTACCCGTTGAAGTTCACGAAGTTCGAGTACGACACGCCATTGTCGAGCAAGTAGTTGAGGAAGAGGTGCGAGAGCACCGGCTTCTTCGTCGTCGAGCAGATCGAGAAGCAGTCGTTCTGTATCGGCACCTTGCCCTTGTCGGCCTTCCAGTAGGAGAGAACCGAGCCCGGCGTGCCCTTTGGCAGGTAGTAGATGTAGCCGGCGATCATGTCGCCCGACCATGCCTGGTTCAGCCAGCTGGTTCCCTCGGGCACCGCCTGGTACTGGACGTCGCCGACCTTGATATTGCAGACGTCGTAGAGCTCCTTCAGGTCGGAGACGGCCTGGTTGATCAGAGCCGGGTCCTCGGTGTTGATGTCCATGTGGCCCTTGCGGAGCAGCGCCATCGCGATCGTCTCACGCGGTTCCGAGAGGAGGGCGGTCTTGCCCTTGTACGCCTCCGCCTGCCAGAAGACGTCCCAGGGCTGCGGCATCGCGGCGATGTCCTCGCTGACCATGTCGTTCCGCCACGCAATACCGGTCGCGTAGCACGTGTACGGCACTGTGTAGTGGGACTCGCCGTCATAGAACGGGCTCACGAGCTCGGGCCAGACATTCTTGGCCAAGTTCGGGATGTAGTCCAGGTTGAGCGGCTTGATGAGCTTGCCCGCGACGGCGAGGTCGAGGTTGTCGGGCGTCATCTCCATGACGTCGGGCTGCACGGCCCCGGAAGCGAGGCGCTTGATGCCCGAGGAGATGTTGTCGAAGGCCGTGTACTGGACGTCGACGCCGTACTTCTCGCCGAAGTCCTTTAGCAGCTTCTTGTAGAAGTAGTCCGGATAGTTGAAGACGGTGAACGTGCCGCCGGTCTCGGGCTCGAGGCCCGACTCGATCGGGTCCTCGTACAACGGCAGCGTCACGCGCTTGTCGGGGCGGGCAAGCGGCAGCCCGCCCGGCCCGAGAAGCTCACCGGTGGTGCTGGTCTCCTGGGCTACCTCGGTGGAGCTGCTGCACGCTGCGAGGAGGCCGCCCGCGCCGGACATCACGGTGGCCGCTCCGGCCGCGCGGAGGAGAAAGTCGCGCCTGTTCAGGGAGCCGGGTGGTTCCTTCGGATGGAATGTCATCGAACCCCCTTCAGGATGCTTGGCCGCAACGGGTGGCGCAATGTCTCACGGAAAGTGTGCGCCTTTCAAGTGAGACGTGCGCCGATCAGCTCAGATAGCTGTAGATCAGCCGCTGAAAGTGCTGAATCAGATGTTCGCTCGTCGGCAGCAGCCGGCCGTGCTCGACCATCCCCGACTCGAGCCCGGCGTGCACGGCCTCGACGAGCCCGTTGTCCTCCACGCCGACCTGCTCGTTGAACGCGATCATCTCGTCGATCGTCTTCTGGGGGACGTCCTCCGAGAAGAAATAGTCGTAGGTGCCGAGCGTCCGGCGCTCGTCGATGGGGATCCAGGCGCCGCCGAGCATGTTCGGCGGCCCAGGGATGATGTCGATGGTGAAGTTGGGGAAGACGAAGATCGACGTGCTGCGGTTGATGCCGCCGCTCGTGTCGTACGGCGCGTCCTTTCGCCCCTCGAGCACGGAGGAACGCACCGGGCCCTTCTGCGTCGAGACGTAGCCGGAGGAGGCAAGCGCGTAGGAGTCGGGATCGACGTCGATCACCGACGAGAAGCCAGGGTGCGCGACCGGGCAGTGGTAGCACTCGAGGTAGTTCTCGACCGCGATCTTCCAGTTGGCCTCGATCACGTACTCGCCGCGGTGGTGGAAGCGCAGAGCGCCGAGGTCGATGCCGGTCTCGGCGATCGTCTCCGGCAGGACTCCGAGTGTCTCCTCCAGCGAATCGGCCTCGAGATCGGCGTTCACGAAGATGAACGGCCCCCAAGTGCCCACCTGGACGGGAAGGAGCGAGTAGTTGGCGGCATCGAAGCCGGGCTCGCGCTCGGAGCGCGGTGCCTTGCGCAGGCACCCGTCGAGGCCGTACGTCCAGGCGTGGTAGGGGCACTGGAGCGTCTCGCGCCGCCCGGATCCCTCCATGACGACGTGCCCGCGGTGGCGGCAGACGTTGACGAAGCCGTTCAGCTCGCCGTCCTGGTCACGCACGAGGACGACCGGGATGTGGCCCGCTTTCGTGGCGAAAAAGTTGCCGGGCTCGGCCACCTGAGCGGTCACGCAAGCGTACTGCCAGGTGTGCTTGAAGACGCGCTCCCGCTCGAGTGCGAGGATGGCGCTGTCCGAGTACCAGCCCGCCGGAAGCGTGTAGCCGGCCTCGAGCCTTTCGCCGATCTCGCCGAACACCGTCATGGTGTGAGCATAGCCCGCGTCCTGGCGGGCGTTATGTCTCGGGCTCCCAGTCGGGCTCGAACGGCTTGCCGGCGACTCCGCCGATCATGAGCACCGTGGTCGGGGTCTCCAGAGCGGTCCCAGCGCGCTGCACCTCGGGCGGGACGTACAGGAGCTCGCCGACGCCGAGCTCCATTTCTTCGCCGTCGCAGACGAAGCGGGCGCGCCCACGGACGACCGCGTAGAGCTCCTCCTGGCCGCCGAAGGAGACCTCCTCGTGCGGCACGACGAGCTCCTCTCCGGCCGCAGCCTCACAGGCGTTGACGCCGAAAGCCTCGATGCCGAAGTGCTCGCGCACCGAGTGCCAGCGAGACGAGTAGCCGGGATCGGCGGTCCACTCCTGCCAGTACGTTGGGTCGCTCGCGGGCGGCGCAGCGCCGATCTCCTCGATCTGCGCTCTGCGCCAACGCTCACCTGACATAGGGTTCCACTCCTCGCTTCAGGAGGCCCCGGGCGAGGATCAGCCGCTGGATCTCGCTCGTGCCCTCCCAGATCCGGTCGACTCGCACCTCGCGCCAGAAGCGGGCGACCGGGTTCTCGGTCATGTAGCCGCGGCCGCCGAGGATCTGGAGCGAGCGGTCGACGATGCGACCGGCGGCCTCGGAGGCGAAGAGCTTCGCTGCGGCCACCTTCCCGTGTACAACCTTGCGGTCCTCGTAGGTGTCGAAGGCATGGGCCGCGTGGTAGGTGAGCAGGCGTGCCGCGAGGAGATCCGTGACGGAGTCCGCGAGCTGGAACGAGACGCCCTGGTGCTCCGCGATCGGGCTCCCGAACGCGACGCGCTCGAGCGCCCAGTCGCGGGCGATCCCGAGCGCCCGCTCGGAGGCCCCGCAGCAGCGCGCGGCGATGAAGAGGCGCTCGACGAGGAACCACTCCTTCGCGCCCTCGTTTCCGCCCGCGGGCACGCGGTTGGCGTCGGGCACGCGGCAGTCGCGCAGGACGATCTCCGGATGGTGGTCGAGGTAGGGGTCGTGGAGGAAACCGGGCACGCGGGTGAGCTCGAGGCCCGGCGTGTCCGGCTCGACGATGAAGAGCGTCTGGTCGCCCTCGACGACCGCGAGCACGATGTAGAAGCCGGGGCTCCCCTCGCTCGTGACGAACCATTTCTCGCCGCTCAGGACCCAGTCGTCGCCGTCGCGGACGGCGGTGGCGGCCACGGCGCTCACGTCCGAACCGGCCCCGGGCTCGGTCACCGCCCAGGCCTCCCGGTGGTCGCCGCGGAGGATCGGCGTGACCCAGCGTTCGCGCTGCTCGGGCGTAAGGATCTCCCATAGCTCGGCCGGGCCGCGGTCGACGACCGCGAAGCCGAGCCCGTTGGTCGCCTTCCCCGATTCCTCCTCGAGCGCGACCTGCCCGACCATCGAGAGGCCGGCGCCTCCGGCCTCCTCCGGCATGTTCAGCATCGAGAAGCCGGCGGCGCGCGCTTTCTCGCGCACCACGTCGACCGCGGCGAAGTCGATCTCGCCTTCGGCGGCGATCCTCGCTTCGAGCGGGAAGACCTCGTCGGCGACGAAACGGCCGACGCGCGCCTTCAGCTCGGCGATCTCTCGGGGGAGCTCCGGGACGACCATGGTGCGTGATCTTGACGTGTCGAGGGGGTCGCGGTAAACCCGGGTCGGTGACGAGCGTTCGAATCGCCTGTGCCCAGGTCGCTCCCGTCGTCGGTGAGGGCGAGGGTAACCGGAGGCTCGCGCGGGAGGCCGTTCGCGAGGCGATCGGGGCCGGCACTATGCGACTGCGACCTTGCCCGGGGCTCGCGACAAGGCCCTGGGGCGAGCGGAACGATCTCGTCGGCGACCGGCGCCCCGACCTCTACGCGCCGACGAGCTGAATCGCCCGCCGCGCCGCGAGGGTGCCTTCGAGGATCGCCTCCTCGAGCGAGCGCGGGGCCAGCCGGTCGCCGGCCTCCTCGGCTCCCGGTACGACGAGGTCGCGCATGGGCACGCGGCCGAGGGCGAGGACGAGGACGTCTGCGTCGAGCACGGTCTCGAGCTCGGGGGCGAAGACGTTACGGAAACTGGCCCTTCCATCGGCCGCGCCGGTGAGCTCCACGTGGTGGACGATCTCGACGCCGGCCCGGTAAAGACGCGCCGCATAGAGGTTGCGCTGGTACTGGTGCAGCGTCTCCCCGAAGGCCGCCGATCCGGTGGCGAGCACGACCTCGTAGCCTTCCCCGGCGAGGAGCTCGGCCGCGTCGAGCCCCGACGCATCGCCTCCCCAGTCGGCCACGACGACCGCCTTTCCCTCAGGGCGCGAGCCGGCCAGGACATCCCAGGCTTGCAACTTCTCGATGCCATTGAGAACGAGCTCGGGCTCGTACGGGCGCGCGCCGGTGGCGAGGACGACGGCGTCCGCGTCCGGCGGCTCCGCAACCTCGGCGAGCCGGACCTCGACGCCTTCGAGCAGGCGCTCGTAGTTTTGGAGCAGGGACGCGGCGAGCTCCGCGTGCCCCGGAGCGGCGCCTGCGAGCGCGATCTGGCCCCCGAGCCGCTCCTCCTGCTCGTAGAGGATGACGTCGTGGCCCGCCGAGCGCGCTTCGGCCGCCGCTGCGAGCCCGGCGGGCCCGCCGCCCACGATGGCGACTCGCAGCCGGCGCGCGGCCCGCTGCGGAGCCGGCCAGCTCGACTCCCGCCCGGTGCGCGGGTTCTGGGCGCAGGCGATCGGGATGGCCGCGTGGTAGTGGGCGATGCAGGTGTTGCAGCCGATGCAGCGCAGGACGTCGTCGACGAGATCTTCTGCGGCCTTGCGCGCGAGGTCGGGATCAGTGATGAGAGCGCGCGTCATGCCGACGGCATCCGCGATGCCGTCGCCGATAAGCCCGTCTGCGGCCGCAGGGTCGACGATCCGCGACGTGGCGATGAGCGGCGAACCGACCCGGAAGGGAGCCGCGTAGGCCGCGATCGCGCTCTCCTCCACCGGGGGCGGCGGGACGATCCCCGTCGAGCCGCGGTAGGTGGACGAGTCACCCAGCGCGATCGAGAGGTAGTCGACGAGCCCGGCGAGCTCGGGCGCGACTGTCGCGGCCGCATCGGAGTCGGCGGAGAGTCGAACGCCGAGGGCCAGGCCCGGCGCAGCCGTTCGTACGGCCCGGACGACTTCGAGCAGGAGCGTCGGCCCGACCGACCATTCGTCCTCGCGCAGGTTGAGCCCGGGCGTGAAGAACTGCGCGAAGAGATATCCGTGCGCCGCCGAGAGCTCGACTCCGTCGAGCCCGCCCTCGGCCGCGAGCTTGGCCGAGCGGGCATAGCCGCCGACGATCTCGTCGATCTCCTCCGCCGAAAGCGAGCGGGGCTCGACGTGGAACCGCTGGCTCGGGATCGCCGACGGCGCGACCGCGGCCGGCCGGGGTGGGTTCGCGATCAGCTCGCGCCCGCCGTGGAAGAGCTGGACAAAGAGTCGGGTTCCGTGCGGCTGCACCGCGCCGGCGACGCGGCGATAGCCGGCCACGATCTCCTCCTGGTAGCCCGCGAGCGTGTGGGCCGTGAGCCGGCCGGACTCATGGATCGCGGTCGCTTCGAGGACGATCATCCCGGTTCCGCCCGCGGCGCGCGCCTCGTGGTAGGCGACGAACTCGTCCGTCGGCAAATGGTCGTGGACGAGTGTGGTCTGGTGCGCGGTCGAGACGATGCGGTTGGGGAGCTCGACCGGCCCGACGGCGAGCGGGCTCAGGAGGCGGGAGAGCTCAGGCACCGGCGAGCTCGCGCTCGAGGGCTGCGCGCTCGGGATCGCTGAGCGGCCGAGAGCGGCCCGTCTCGGGATCCCGAGCGACGAGGACGGCCTCGGCCTCGGCTGCGAGCTCTCCGGCGGCGGTGACGATCTCCTCCCGCGTCGTCACGCTCGACGTGCCGATCCGGGTCAGCCACAACCGCGCCACGACGGTGTCGTCGTCCTGCGTCAGCTCGCGGCGGAAGTCGATCGCCACGCGCGCGGTCACGTAGCCCCACGCATCGCCCGACTCTCCGAGCGCGCGCTCGAGCCACTCGTCGCGAACCTCCTCGAGGTACGTGAGGTAGACCGCGTTGTTCACGTGGCCGTAGGCGTCCTGGTCGCGCCAGCGGATTTCGATCTGCTTCTCGTGCACGGTTGCCTTCGGATTGGAGAGGATGGTATGAGCGCTCGATGGCCCATCACAACCGGGTACGCCCTCTCCTCTTCCCCAGGTCGGTCGCCATCGTCGGCGCCTCGCCGCGCCACGCGCGCGTCGTGGAGGAGGTCGTCCGCTCCGGCTTCCCCGCCTGGGGCGTCCACCCGTCGCGGGAGGAGGTACTCGGGCTGCAGTGCTTCCCGAGCGTCGCGGAGCTCCCCGAGACGCCCGAGCTCGCCGCGCTCCTCGTCGGCCACGAGCGCGTCGAGGAGGCGTTCGAGGAGGCGCTCGCCGCGGGCGTCACCACCTTGTTCCTCCCGGGCCTCGGGAACGAGGCCGGCGCAGCCGGGCCCGAGATCGCGGGGCGCATCGGGGAGCGCGCGAGGGCGGCCGATGCAGCCGTCCTGGGCCCGAACTGCATGGGCGTTGCGGCACCCGGCGAGCTCTCTCTCTGGATCGGCACGGTGCCGGAGACGTTCCGCCCGGGCCGGGTCTCGGTGGTCTCCCAGTCGGGCTCGATCGCCGAGGCCTTGCTCGGGATCGGCCCGCGCGTCGGATTTCGGAGCGTCGTCTCGTCCGGCGGAGAGGCGGTCAGCGATGTGGCCGACTTCCTCGGCTTCCTCGCCGAGGACGAAGGAACAGGCGCTGTGGGCCTCTTCCTCGAGACCGTGCGCCGGCCGGAGGTTTTCGCCTCCGCGCTCGCAAGCTGCGCCGAGGCGGGCAAGCCGGTGGCTTGCCTGAAGGTGGGCCGCTCCCAGGCCGCCGCGCGCGCTGCGCTCGCCCACACTGGCGCGGTCGTCGGGTCGGAACGGGCGTTTTCCGCGCTTCTCCGCCGGCATGGCGCGATCGAGGTCGACGACTTCACGGGTCTGGTCGAGACGCTCGAGGTGCTCGGCCGAGCGCGCCGTCCACGCGGGAGGCGCATCGCCGCCATCTCGGAGTCCGGCGGAGAGGGCGCGCTCCTCGCGGATCACGCCGAAGCCGCCGGCATGCCGTTCGAGCCCCTTCCGGAGGAGGTCGCCGGCGAGCTCACCGCGCGCTTCCCCAACTATCTCGCCCCCGGCAACCCTCTCGACGCCTGGGCGATTGAGGAGGCCGAGCTCGTCTTCCCCGGCTCGCTCGAGATCCTCGTTGGCTCCGGGGCCTTCGACGTCGTCGTCGCACAGGCCGACCAGTCGCAGTTCCGCGGGGCGGAGGAGCACGAATGGTGCTTCATGATCGTCAGGGCGCTCGCCGAGGCGACCGCGGGAGCGGATGTCTTCCCCGCCGTCACGACGGTCTCCGCGGTCGACCCGCGGCCGGAAGTGGCCGAGTACGCCCTGGAGCACGACGTCGCGCTCCTCCGTGGCCCCCGTGATGCGATGCGCGCGCTCGCCGCCGCGACCCGGCTCCGCGCCAGGCCGCCGGCAGACCTCAGCACCGAGGCGGTCGAGCTCGCCGACCTGCTCTCCGAGGGCGCCCTGGCCGAGTTCGAGTCGGCCCTCGTGCTCGAGCGCTACGGCGTTCCCGTCGCTCCACGGCGGCGAGCCTCGACCCCGGAAGAGGCTGCCGTGGCGGCCGACGAGCTCGGCTTCCCGGTGGTCGTGAAGGTCGACGGCCCGTCGCACAAGGCGGCGCAGAACGGGGTCGTCCTCGCCCTTGCCGATGCGGAGGGCGTGCGCGCCGCGGCCGAGCGCCTGGGCGGTCGCGTGTTAGTGGCGCGCCAGGCCGCCGGTGGCGCCGAGGCCTTCTGCGGGATGACGAGGGATCCCGACTTCGGCCCGGTGCTCGCGGTGGGTCCCGGCGGCCGCGCTGTCGAGGCGCTCTCGCTCGCCGCCGTCTCGCTCGCCCCGCTCGGCGCGGAGGAGGCCAGGGAGCTCGTGGCCGAGGCTCCCGGGCTCCAGGCGAGCCCCGCGGCCGCCGACGCGCTCGCCGCCACTCTCGTCGGCCTCGGCCGTCTCGCCGTCGATCATCCGCAGATCGCGGCCGTGGACGTCAACCCGCTCATCCTGAGCGCGGACGGCGCGGTCGCCGTCGATGCGCTCGTCGTCGTCGAAGGAGGAAGCTAGTGTCGGATGTCGTTCTCTACGAGCGCCGAGGCCCCGCGGCCTGGGTCACGCTCAACCGCCCGAGCAAGCTGAACGCGATCAGCGGCGAGGTCGTCGGAGGCCTGCGCGAGTCGTGGCGCCGGGCGACCGAGGACGACGAGGTGAAGGTCGTCGTCCTCACGGGTGCCGGGCGGGCCTTCTCGGCCGGCTACGACATCTCGGAAGAGGTCGAGCAGCAGATCGAAGGCGCCGAGCAGTGGCACCGCGCGCTCGAGGAGGACGTCGACCTGACGATGGAGCTCTGGGCTCTCCCGAAGCCGACGATCGCCGCGGTTCGGGGCTGGTGCCTCGCCGGCGCCTGCGAGCTGGCGATGGCCTGCGACCTCGTCGTCGCGGCCGACGACGCGCAGTTCGGCGAGCCGGAGATCAGATACGGATCTGGGCCGGTCACCCTCCTGATGCCCTTCGTCCTCGGGCAGAAGAAGACGAACGAGCTGCTCTTCACGGGCGACGCGATCGGGGCGACCGAGGCGGAGCGGCTCGGGCTCGTGAACGCGGTGGTCGCCCCCGACGCCCTCGAGGACGCGGTCAACTCCCTCGTCGCCAAGATCGCGCCCACGCCGTTGCCCGTCCTCCGGCTCACGAAGCTCGCGCTCGTCCGCGCGCAGGAGACGATGGGGCTCCGTGCCGCCGTTTCGGCGAACCTCGACATCTCGGCGATGCTCAACGCGGCCGAGACCCCCGAGCAGCAGGAGTTCGACCGCATCGCGGCCGAGCAGGGCCTCAAGGCCGCGCTCGCGTGGCGCGACTCCCGCTACGGCGAGGGGCTCGTGTGAGCCAAGTAACAGACTGTTACAAGGTCCTCATGGCCGACCCCTATTACTCGTTGGAGGCCGTGCGGGAGATCGTGGGCGACCTCGCCGAGGTGGTGGAGGCGGACGCGCCGTGGGAGGGGGACGACGTCGTCGGCCTGCTCGTGGGGCCCGAGAACCCGGTAGGCGCCGAGGAGCTCGACCGGCTTCCCGCCCTGCGCATCGTCGCGACCTGCAGCGTCGGCTACGACCACGTGGACACCGAGGCGGCCGCAGACCGGGGCGTCTGGGTCTGCAACGTCCCCGACTACTGCGTCGAGGAGATGGCGGACAGCTCGCTGGCCCTCCTGCTCGCCCTCATGCGCGGCGTGGTCCCGCTCGACCGCAGCGTGCGCGACGGCCATTGGGATCACGCTGTCGCCGGGCCGCTGCGGACGAACCGCGGAACGAGGCTCGGGGTCATCGGCTTCGGGCGGATCGGGCGGGCAGTGGCGACGAGGGCGCTCGCGCTCGGCTTCGAGGTCTGCGCCGTCGATCCGCATCTGCCGGACGAGGCTATCGCGGGCTACGGCGTCCATCCACTCGAGCTGGAGGAGGCGCTCTCGAGCTGCGAGGTCTTCTCCCTCCACTCGCTCCTCACGGAAGAGACGCGAGGCATGATCGGAGCCGGGGAGCTGGCACGCATGCCGCGCGGCGCGCTCATCGTGGACACCGCCCGGGCCGCGCTCGTCGACTTCGACGCGGTGCTCGCCGCGCTCGACTCCGGCCAGCTCGGCGGCGCCGCCTTCGACGTCCTGCCCGTCGAGCCGCCGAACGCGGAGGCGCCCGCCCCGGAGCGGCCGACCCTGATCGTCAACCCGCACGCGGCCTGGTACAGCCCAGCGACGGAGCACGAGGCCTACCGCCGGCCGGCGGTCGCTGTCCGCGAGGCGCTCGAGGGCCGCCGGCCAACCGACGCGCTGGCGCCATGAGCGACTTTCGCTCGCCGCTCGCGCCCGATGCCAACGCCGGCAGGGTCGCGCTCGTCACCGGGGGTGGGACCGGGATCGGCCGTGCCGTCGCCCGTGAGCTCGTGCGCACGGGCGCGCAGGTCGCGATCTGCGGCCGCCGGCCGGAGCCGCTCCAGGCAGTGCAGGCGGAGCTCGGGGACAACTGCCTCGCCATTCCGGCCGACGTGCGCGAGCCCGAGGAGGTTTCGGCGCTCGTAGAGCGCACGCTCGGGCGCTTCGGTCGCATCGACGTCCTCGTCAACAACGCGGGCGGCCAGTTCCTCGCACCGGCGGCGGAGATCTCGCTGAAGGGATGGCGTGCGGTGCACCGGCTCGCAGTCGATGCAGCCTGGGACGTGACGCGGACGGTTGCCGAGCACTCCATGATCCCGAACCGCGACGGCGTCGTCGTCTTCATCGGGTTCAGCCCGAGGCGGGGCATGGCCGAGATGGCGCATGCGGCCTCGGCCCGCGCCGCGATCGAGAACCTGGCGGGAAGTCTCGCGCTCGAGTGGAGCGAGTACGGCATCCGCGCGGTCTGCGTCGCCCTCGGAAACATCGCGACCGAAGGCCTCGACGGCTACGGGCCCGAGCGCGTGGCGGAGTGGGAGCAGGAGGTGCCGCTCGGCCGGCTTGGGACCCCGGAAGAGGCCGCGGCGCTGATCGCCTTCCTCGTCTCGCCGGGTGGCGGCTACGTGACGGGCACGACCGTCGTCATGGACGGCGGTCTCGACGTGTAGGCCCGTCCCGGGTGGAGGCTCCGGCGGCTCAGGTCTCTGTTCTGGAACGGGCTCTAAAGCCCTCGACCGCGTCCTTGGCCTCGCCAGTCTGCGCGAGTGCGGCATAGGCGAGGCGCTCGATCAGCATCGCGGCCTCGCGCGAGGACTCGGGCATGAGGTCCGCGGCCCGCTTCGTCGTCTCGACGGCGAGGGCCGGCAGCGAGGCCAGCTCCCCGGCGATCTCGAGCGCCCGGTCGAGCGCCTTCCCCGCCGGGACGACCTCCGTGACGAGCCCGAGCGCGTGGGCATCTGCGGCGTCGAAGCGCCTGCGGAGGAGCATCAGCTCCTTCGCCTTGGCGGGGCCGACGAGGCGCACCAGGCGGTATGTGCCGCCCGAGCTGGGGAGGATGCCGAGCTCCACCTCCGGCAGACCGAAGGCGGCCGTCTCGTCGGCGATGCGGAAGTCGGTGGCGAGCGCCATCTCGAGGCCTCCTCCCAGGCACCAGCCGTGGATCGCCGAGATGGTCGGCACCGGCAGGGCCGCGAGGCGCTCGTAGACGTCCCCTGTGTCGGCGTAGTACGCCGCGATCGAGGCCGGGTCGGTGCCTGCGAACTCGTTGATGTCCGCCCCCGCCGAGAAGGCCTTGCCCGCCCCGGTGAGGACGACGCAGCGGCTCGCACGCACGTCGTCGCTCGAGAGCGCGTCGAGCAGCTCGCGCTCGAGCGCTCCCGAGAGCGCGTTGAGCTTCTCCTCGCGCTGCAGGGTGAGGACGCAGGCCTCGCCTTCGCGCCGTACCGCGACACGAGAGCCGCTCACCGGGGAATCGCCTCCCGCACGGCGGCGAGCTCGCGGGCGAAGCGCTCCATGAGCGGCGGCGGGCCGACGGTGACGCGCACCCAGCCGTCGAGTCCGAACTCGCTTCCGGGCCGGACGAGGAACCCGCGGACGACAAGCTCGCCGGCGAGCGCCGCGTCGTCGCCGCCCACGTGCGCGAGGAGGAAGTTCGCTTCGGACGGGAGGGATCCGATCCCGGCCTCTGCGAGGAGCCGCGCCAGAAGCGCCCGCGCCTCGCCCGACTCGCGCCGCCGCTCGTCGATTCGCTCGGGGTACGCCAGGCATGCGCGCCCGGCGGCGAGCGCCGCGCGGTTCACGTTGAAGGGCTCCTGGACGACGTCAAGGAACGGAGCCAGCTCCTGGTGCGCGACCGCGTAGCCGAGGCGGAGCCCGGCGAGCCCGAAGATCTTCGAGAAGGTGCGGAGGAGGACGACGGGGCGGCCCGCCTGGACGTCCGCCTCGCGGGCGACGCGCCGCTCCGGGTCGACGTACTCCCGGTAGGCCTCGTCGACGACGGCCACGGTCCCCTCGGGGAGCGCGGAGACGAACTCCGACCACTCGTCCTGCTCGATGAGCGATCCGGTCGGGTTGTTCGGGTCGCAGATCCAGATGAGCCGCGCGCTCTCCGTGCGCGCCGCATCGACGAGCGCGGGTAGGTCGAGCCGGAAGTCACGGTTGGGGATCCTGACGACACGCGCGCCTGCACCCGCCGAGACCTGCGCGTAGAGGCCGTAGGTCGGCTGCGGGACGACGACCGTGTCGCCCTCGCGGATAAAGGCGTGGGCGACGGCGGCGATCAGCGCCTGGATCCCGTGGGCCGGGACGATGGTATCCGGCGGGAGCTCGAGCCAGCCGGCGACGGCCTCGCGCAGGTCGCTGTAGGCCTGCTCGGGATACATCCAGGCGTTGACAAGCTCGTCCTTGACCGCGTCGAGCGCTCCGGGGAGCGGGCCGAAGAGATCTTCGTTCCAGTTGAGCTTGGCGATTTCGTCGAGGCCGTGCTCCTTGCGGAGCTCGGACACGCTGGGGCCCGGCCGGTACGGCTCGAGGCCGACCAGCGACGGGCGCACGAGGCTGCTCCAGTCCGTCACGGTCAGGAGGTGGGCGCCCACATCTCGAGGCGGGCGGGGAGATGGACGACGGCCGGGCCGCCCGTGGCGAGGGCGCGGCGGAGCGCGCCTCCAAGCGCGTCGGGGGTCGTGGACTCGACGGGGACTCCGAACGAGCGTGCGAGCTCGGGGAAGTCGGGCTGTTCGAGGTCGACGGCGAAGGTCTCTCCGTAGGCGTCGCGCTGGTATTCCCGCAGGATCCCGTAGCCGCCGTCGTCGACGACCAGAAGCGTCGTGGGCAGGTCGTACTGGCGCGCCGTGGCGAGCTCCTGGACGCCGTAGAGGAAGCCGCCGTCGCCGACCACGGCGAGGGTCGGCCGGCCAAGGGCGACCGCCGCGCCCAGTGCCGCCGGCCAGGCATAGCCGAGCGTGCCGGAGCCGAGGGGATAGAGGAAGCGCCGGGGGCTCAGGACGGGGAAGTGTGCGCCGGCCCAGTAGGCGAGGATGGTCATGTCCCAGGCGCCGGCTGCCTCGCGGGGCAGCGCGTCGCGGACGGCGGCAAGAAGCCCGCTCTCGAAGGTTCTCCCTTGCTCCGCGAGGCCGGCCGCGATCCGCTCACGGACGGCGCGCGCGCGTTCCTCACCGCGTCTGTCGGGCTCCCGGCTCGGGAGCCGTTCGGCGAGCGCGACGAGCGTGGCCCTGGCGTCGCCGACGAGGCCGTGGGCGGGATAGGTCGCGCCGATCCGCTCCGCGTCGGCGTCGATCTGGATAAGCTGGCCGCTGAGCTGAAGCGTGTATTGCTGCGTCGTCTCGGCGCCGAGCTCCGTGCCGACGGCGAGGATCGCGTCCGCTCCTTCGACGAGCTCGCGGAAGGCCGCCTCGTCGCAGGCCGAGCCTGCCGAGAGCTCGTGATCCTCCGGAAAGGCACCCTTGCCCATGTACGTCGTCACGACGGGAGCGCACAGCTGCTCGGCGACCGCGCGGAGCTCCTCCCACGCGCCCGAGCGGAGGACGCCGCTGCCCGCCCAGAGGAGCGGAGCCTCGGCGCCCGCAAGCGCTCGCGCGGCTTCGTCCAGCAGGCTCTCGCCGGGCACGACGCGGGCAGGCGGGGCTCCATCGAGCACGTTCGCGTGGACGTCCGTCTCCCCTGTGAGGACGTCGACGGGGATTTCCACGAAGACCGGGCCGCTCGGCGGGGTCTGCGCCCGTTGCCAAGCCTCCGCGAGGATCTCCGGCACGTCCCTGGCGCTGCGCGCCCGCGCTGACCACTTGACGATCGGCTCGAACGAAGCGCGTTGGTCGCGCAGCTCGTGCAGATAGCCGCGCCCCCGGCCGATCAGGTCACGCGGGATCTGGCTCGCGATTGCGACGAGAGGGACGTGCGCGCTCGAGGCCTCCATCAGCCCGGTGAGTGAGTTGAGCGCACCGGGCCCGGTGGAGAGGAGAAGGGCGGCGGGCTTGCCGCCTGCGCGCGCGTAGCCGTCGGCCGCGAAGGCCGCGTTCAGTTCGGTGCGGAAGCCGACGTAGCGGACGGGGCTCGCGCGCAGCGCTTCCCAGATCCCCAGCGCGTGCACTCCGGGCAGGCCGAACGCCGTCTGGGCGCCGACGGCCTCCAGGGCCTCCACGACGACGTGACCGCCGATGCGGGTGCGGACGGCTTCGCTCACCGAGCGATCGTAACCCGCGCCGTGAGAGGATCTCGCCGGTGACGACCCGGACCGAGTTCCCTCGCCCGATCCGGGAGATCGAGCACACCTGGCTGACGCTCTCGGACGGCTGCCGGCTCGCAGCGCGGATCTGGCTGCCGGAGGACGCCGAATCCGACCCGGTTCCGGCGGTGCTCGAGTTCCTCCCGTACCGCAAGGTGGACGGCACGGCGATCCGCGACGCGCGACGCCAGCCCTACGTGGCGGGCTTCGGCTACGCGACGGTCCGGGTGGACATGCGCGGCACAGGCGAGTCCGACGGCCTGATCGCCGACGAGTACACCGAGCAGGAGCACTCCGACTGCCTCGATGTCATGGCCTGGCTCCGCGAGCAGCCGTGGTGCGACGGAAGCCTCGGCATGTGGGGGATCTCCTGGGGCGGGTTCAACGCGCTTCAGCTGGCCGCTCTGCGCCCTCCCGGCCTGAAGGCGATCATGACGCTCTGCTCGACGGACGACCGCTACGCGGATGACGTCCACTACCGCGGCGGCTGCGTCCTCGGCCTCGACATGCTCCACTGGGCCTCCTCGATGCTCGCGTGGAACGCGCGACCGCCGGACCCGCGTCTCTTCGGAGAGGGCTGGCACGAGGAGTGGCTTCGGCGGCTCGAGGGCGCGAACAACTGGATCGAGCCCTGGCTCGGCCACCAGCGGCGCGACGCCTATTGGAAGCACGGCTCGGTCTGCGAGGACTACTCCGCGATCGAGGTGCCGGTCTACGCCGTGGGCGGGTGGGTGGACGGGTACACGAACGCCGTCCCCAGACTCCTCGAGGGGCTTTCCGTCCCGCGCAAGGGGCTGATCGGCCCGTGGGCGCACGCGTTCCCCGACGACGCGCTGCCCGGTCCGAGCATCGGCTTCCTGCAGGAATGCGTGCGATGGTGGGACCACTGGCTCAAGGGGATCGACACCGGCCTCATGGACGAGCCCATGTTTCGCGCCTGGATGCAGTCGTCCGTCGAGCCGCGCACGAGCTACGAGGTGCGCGACGGGCGCTGGGTCGCAGAGCCGGCGTGGCCCTCGTCGAAGATCGTTACCGACACGGGCGAGCTCGGCGGCGAGCCCCGCTCACTCCTGGCCGTGCAGACGGCTGGGACGGAGGCAGGCGTCTGGACCGCCGAGGGAGGATCCGCCGACCTCGCCGGTGACCAGCGCGCGGACGACGCCCTCTCACTCACGTGGGACCTGGAGCCGCTCGCCGAGCCGCTCGAGATCCTCGGTCATCCCGAGGTCGTGCTCTCGCTCGAGGTCGACCGACCGCAGGCTCTCGTCGCCGTCCGCCTCTGCGACGTCGCTGCCGACGGCTCGTCGCTCCTCGTCACCCGCGGTGTGCTCAACCTCACGCATCGCGACAGCCACGAGCACCCGAAGCAACTCGAGCCCGGCCGCCGCTACGAGGTGACGGTGCCGCTCGACGTGATCGCGCACTCATTCCCTGCCGGTCACCGCCTGCGCGTGGCGGTGTCGCCCGCCTACTGGCCCTGGGCGTGGCCCTCGCCGGAGGCCGTCACACTGACGCTGCACGGAGGCCGCCTCGACCTCCCCGTGCGGGAACCGCGCCCCGAGGACGACGAGCTGCGCTCCTTCGAGGAGCCCGAGCACTCCGCGGCGCTCTCGATCGAGGAGGTCGCCGGCGATCCTGGTGGGCGCTTCCTGCGGAAGGAGCATGCGACCGGGCGCGTCGAGCAGATCTTCGACTGGGCGCTTGGCGGCTCGCTGCGCTTCGTCGACATCGACCTCGACTCGGGGGACACGAGCCACTGCGTCTACGGCATCGTCGAGGGCGACCCGCTCTCGGCCGAGGTGCGGTTCCACGCCGCCTCCGACATGGGCCGCGGGAACTGGCAGACCCGCTCCGACGTGACGAGCTCGATGACCTGCGACGCCGAGTCGTTTCACGTCGAGAGCGAGTTGGACGTCTTCGAGAACGGCGAAGTGATCTTCACACGCTCGTGGAGCTTCGCCTTTCCTCGGGACCTCGTCTGATACGCGGGCGAATGTTGTCTTAGTAACAGACTGTTACTTGGTGGTTTTCGCCCACGTCCATGGGTGCCGTTGGGGGCCCATTCGTCCTGCCTTTCTCCGGCGAGGTGGGCGCAAGTAACAGACTGGTACTTGGTGGTCTTCGTGCGCCTTTCACGAGGGATCGGCGAAGTCGCTCCGGTAATACGTTTCCCCCGACAGGCTCGCCCGCAGAGCCTGGCCGTCCACGATCGCGTCGAAGCGCAGGCGCTCGGGCGACCACTCCTCGGCACCGAAGCGGAACTCGGCCTCGCTGAGGCGAGCGAGCGGCTTGTCGTCGCCCCAAGAGCACGCGGCGACGAGGCCACTCTCGCGCGGCTCGATCCGGAAGCCGGGGAGCCAGGGGTTGTAGCTCCGGTAGCGGCCGTAGAAGGCTGCATACTCCTCGAGCGGCTCGGCGGGCGGGCTGTCGGGCTCGTAGGGCTCGGGATCGCCCGGCGGCTCCGGCTCGCCGCCGCGATGGAGATCGAGAGCGAACTGAGCGACGAGCTCCGTCGCGTCGTGCTCGTCGGGCCCGTTCATGAGGACTGCTACGGCATAGCCGGATTCGAGGTCGCCGAGCATGGTCGACGCGAATCCGGGCATCGAGCCGCCGTGGCGGATGAGACGGCGCCCGTCCTCCGTCTTCGACTCGAGCCCGTAGCCGTAGCTCCAGCCGTCCCCGCTCTCGACGAGCGGTCCGGAGAGCAGCTGCTCGGCGCCACCGTTCAGCAGGAAGCGGGCGAACGCGGCCAGGTCGCCGGCGGTGGAGGCAAGCGACCCGTCGGCGGTCCCGGTCTCGAGCCAGGGCGCTGGGAACAGAGGGTCGTCAGGCTCCGGCGTGCGATCGTCGTGCAGCCGGTCGTAGCCGACGGCCATGCGATCCCGAATCCCGACCGTGACCTCAGGCTCCGTGTGCTCCAGGCCGAGTGGTTCGAGCACGCGAATGCGCAGGAGCTCCCGGTAGGGCGCGCCGGCTGCCGCCTCGAGAACGTAGCCGAGCGTCCGGTAGCCGACGTTGGAGTAGTAGAACTGCTCTCCGGGCGCGAAGCCCGTCTCGGTCTCCCGCAACGCCCAGACATCGAAGCGCGAGTCGGCGGTCATGTCGGCGCCGCGGATGAGGCCGGAGGTATGCATGAGCAGGTGCTCCAGGGCGATCGGCTCGTATGGGGATCGCACATCGAACCAGGGCAGATAGGTCGTCACAGGAGCCTCGAGGTCGAGCGCGCCCTCGTCGGCGAGCGGGAGTGCGATGGCCGCCGTGAACGTCTTCCCGATCGATCCGAGCTCGAAGAGCGTGTCCTCGTCGATCGGGCGCCGCCGTAGCTGGGCCCACCCGATGCTGTGCGAGAAGACGAGGCCGTCCTGGTCGGTGACGGCCACGGACATGCCCGGAAGGCCTCGCCGCTTCAGAAAGGCGCCGAGCCATTCCCAGTGCTCGCTGGAGGAGCGCATGTCCTGTGGACTATCGTCTTCCTCGTGATCGACTGCGACATCCACCCGCAGATCGGGGACGTCGAGGAATTCCTCGGCTACATCGACCCGGCGCAGCGCGAGTGGTTCCGCGCCCAGGGGCCGTCGCTCGGGATCCCGGGCTATTCGTGGTCGCATCCCTCGTCGTGGTTTCGGGCGGACCTCGAGCAGAACGGGCATCCGCCCGCCTCAGACGTCGACGCGGTACGACGCGAGCTGCTCGACCCGAGCGGTGCCGACGTCGGGGTCCTGAACGGGGACGACGCGGTGCTCGTCTCGCTCATGCCGAGCCCGTATCGGGCCGCGGAGCTCGCCCGCGCCCACAACGAGTGGCTCCGGGAGCGCTGGCTCGACCAGGAGCCTCGCCTCCGGGCGTCGATCCTCTGTCCCGCCCAGGATCCGCAGGCGGCGGCGGCCGAGATCCGCCGCGTAGCCCATGACGAGCGCTTCGTGCAGGTGCTCCTCTGCGGCGGCGCCGACCGGCCGTATGGCGAGCCGCGGTACCTGCCGATCTTCGAAGCGGCCGCCGAGTGCGGGCTCCCGGTGGCGATCCATTCGGGCGGCGAGGGGATGGGAATCGCGGCCCCGCCGGGCGGCGCGGGCCCGGTCACCTTCTACATCGAGTGGCACACGCTGGGATCGGCCTGCAGCACGATGTCGCACCTCGTCTCGCTCCTCTGTCACGGGACGTTCGAGCGCCTGCCGACCCTCAAGGTGCTCCTGATCGAGGGCGGCATCGCCTGGCTCCCGGGGATTCTCTGGCGGCTGGACACGAACTGGCGCGCGCTCCGAGACGAGATTCCGTGGCTCGAGCGCAAGCCGAGCGAGGTCGCCCGCGACCACATCCGCTTCTCGACGCAGCCGCTCGAGCACACGGACGGCCGGGACGAGACCCTCTTCGAGATGCTCGAGGCCGCCGGCGCGCCCGACAACCTCTGCTTCGCCTCCGACTACCCGCACTGGGACTTCGACGACCCGGGCTTCATGCTCAAGCGCTTGCCCGAGGACTGGCGCGACAAGGTCCTGCACGGGAACGCGGCCGAGCTCTACGGCGAGCGGCTCGGCCTCGAACGAACGTGAGCGACTGGCAAGATGTCGGCTCCGTCGAGGAGCTCGACCGCACCGGACGTCTCGTCGCCCGTGTGGGAGGACGGGAGATCGGCGTGCTCGCCGTCGACGGGGAGCTCCGCGGGGTCCGCAACCGCTGCCCGCACCACGGCGGCCCGCTCTGCCTCGGAGCGATCCGGAACCGCGTGGGCGGCGCCCCAGGCCGCTACGAGCTCGCCGCGACGAGCGTTCTCCGCTGCCCCTGGCACGGCTGGGAGTTCGACCCTGTGAGCGGCCGCTGCCTCGATGACGATGCGATGCGGGTGGCCGTCTATCCGGCTAAGGCAGTGGGCGGCCGCGTGCTCGTCCAGGCCTGAAGCCGGGCAGGCTTAGCCGATTGACATAAGAGGTCGTCCCAAGTACCTTGCGGTACATGGTATCGGGGCAGGACGCGCTCCTGGCGCAGATGCGAAGGGGAACGCTGCAGTACTGCGTCCTCTCGCTTCTGGGCACGGAGGAGCGCTACGGATTCGACCTCGTCCGAGCGCTCGCGGAGCAGGACGGCATGGTCACGAGCGAAGGGACGATCTATCCGCTGCTCTCGCGCCTGCGCCGCGACGGGCTCGTGGAGTCGAGCTGGCAGGAGTCCACGAGTGGGCCTCCCCGGCGCTACTACCGGTTGACGGAAGGTGGACGGACGGCGCTCGAGGGGTTCAGGCTCGAGTGGCGCCGCTTCCGCGATGCGGTTGACCACTTCGTCGAGAGGACTGAACCATCATGAGCGCCACCGCTGACAGGCTCGTCAACGAGTACCTCGACCGGCTCGAGGAAGAGCTCGCGGACTTTCCCGCTGCCCGCCGCCGCGAGCTCGTGCAGGAGATCTCCGCGCATATCGCGGAGGCGAGAGCCTCGCTCGAGAACGAGGACGAGGCGTCGATCCGGAACCTGCTCGACCGCATCGGCGACCCGGCGGACATCGCGGCCGAGGCCGCCGGGCCGCCGGCCCCCGAAGCGCCCTTGCCGCCGCCACCGGCGAAAACCAGGGGAGGTGGCTGGGATGTCGCCGCCCTGGTGATGCTGCTCGTCGGCGGGCTCATCCTGCCCGTGGTCGGCTGGTTCATCGGCGTCGTCCTGCTGTGGACGTCCGAAACCTGGTCGACCGGCGAAAAGCTGCTCGGGACGCTGCTCGTACCGGGAGGCCTTGCTCTCCCGCTCTTCCTCCTCACAATCGGGACATCGGTGAACAGTTGCGGCGGAGAGGTAGGCGGGCCGATCACGTGCACGGGTGGGAACGGCGCCGGCTCGGCGGCGGCCGCGGTTCTCGTGATTGCGCTCTTCGTCCTCCCGATCGCCGTCGTCGCGTATCTGGCGCGGCGCCGCTCGCAGGTGGCCGCGCCGGCCTAGAGCGCGTCATGCACGGCCTCGCCCTCGGAGAGGGTGAGAAGCACGCGCGCATCGCCGACCGGGCCGGCGCCGGGGTCGAAGATGTCCCGGTCGAGGACGACGAGGTCGGCGAGCTTCCCCTCTTCGATCGTGCCGGTGTCGGTCTCGAGGAAGTTGACGTAGGCGGAGCCGCGGGTCTGGGCGCCGAGTGCGGTCTCGAGGTCGAGCCGCTCGTCTGGAAGCATCGGCTCGCCCTCCCGCTCGGGATGCTGGATCCGCGTCACGGCGACTTCGACGATCGGGAGAGGATTCGCCGTCGAGACCGTCCAGTCGCTCCCGAAGGCGATCGGCGCGCCCGCCCGGACGAGGCTCGAGAATGGATAGTGGTATGCAGCGCGCTCACCGATGAACGGCAGCGTGAGGTCGTCCACGTAGGCGCTGTGCGCAGCCCAGTAGGGCTGGGCGTTCGCGACCACACCGAGCGCTTCGAAGCGCGGCTGGTCGTCGGGGTGGACAAGCTGGATGTGCGCGAGATGGTGGCGCGCGTCCCGCTTGCCGTTGGCCTTCTGCGCGGCCTCGATGGCGTCCAGTGCCTCGCGCACGGCCCGGTCGCCGATCGTGTGCAGGTGCACCTGGAACCCGTGCGAGTCGAGGAGCGTCAGCATCCGGTTCAGCTCCTCGGGCTCGTGCATCGACATGCCGCGGTTGTCCGAGCCTTCGTACGGCTCGAGGAGGGCGCCCGTGAAGTTCTCGAGCACGCCGTCCTGGAAGATCTTCACGCCGCGGATCCGTAGCCGGCCAAGCGATCCCTGCTCGCGCAACTCGAGCAGCTCGTCGATCTGCTCCTCGCCGCGCGAGCGGTTCCACAGAAGGTTTCCCTCTGCCCGCATCGTCAGCTGCCCCCGCTCGGCCACGACGCGGTAGGCGGTCAGCGTGTCGGCCTCGACGACGGCGTCCTGCCAGGCCGTGATGCCGAACGCATGGAGCTCTGCCTGGGCGTTCAGGAGCGCCTGCACGAATTCGGCCTGCGTCGGCTTAGGAACGAGGGCGCTCACGGTTTCCATCGCACCCTCGTGGAGCGCGCCGGACGGCTCGCCCGCCGCGTCCCGCTCGATGCGCCCGTCGCCGGGGTCGGCGGTGGCGGCCGTGATCCCGGCGAGCTCGAGAGCCCGGCTGTTCACCCAGGCCGTGTGACCGTCTCGGTTCTCGAGGTAGACGGGGCGATCCGGGACGGCCGCGTCGAGCCGCTCCTTGTCGGGATTCCCGCCGGGGAAGAAGTCCATCGACCAGCCGTCGCCGGAGATCCAGTCGCGCTCCGGATGCTCGCCCGCGTAGCGGTCGATCTCGACCAGGCACTCCTCGGCCGAGGTCGTTTCGTGCAGGTTGCAGACGATCGCCAGCATCCCGCCGCTGAACGGATGCAGGTGCGCGTCCTGGAAGCCCGGGAGCACCGTCCGGCCTTGGAGCTCGATCACCCGGGACGGTGAGAGGGCGGCCAGCTCGGCGGCGGATCCGACCGCGGCGATCCCGCCTTCGCGCACGGCGACAGCCTCGGCCGGCCCACCCGGGACCGTGTGGATGTGCCCGCCTGTGAGGAGGAGATCGACGGCGTTAGGGTCCATCGCGATGGCGATCTTCTCATCAGCGGACGCCCGCCGCGCGGTGGAGCGTGGCTTCGGCGAGACCGTGGGCTTCCTCGCCGAGCTCGTCCGGGTGCCGAGCCTCCTCGGCGAGGAGGAGCCGGCTCAGGCGCTCGTCGAGGCCCGGCTCCGCGCTCTCGGCTTCGAGGTCGAGTCCGTGATCCCGGACCCGGCGCAACTCGCCGAGCGCCCCGACAGCGGCATCCCGCTCATGCCCTACGGGGGCCGCCGCTCGCTTGTCGCCACGATCGGCGCAGGAACCGGCCCTTCCCTCGTCCTCAACGGCCACGTGGACGTTGTGAGCGCCGAGCCGCTCGAGCGGTGGACGAAGGAGCCGTTCGGCGCCGAGATCGCAGACGGGCGCATGTACGGCCGGGGCGCCGTCGACATGAAGGGCGGGATCGCGGCGATGCTCCTTGGCGTCCAGGCGGCGCTCGCTGCCGGGCCACTCCCGGGCCAGGTCGTCTACCAGAGCGTGATCGAGGAGGAGTGCGGGGGGAACGGCGCGCTCGCTGCCGTCCTCGCCGGCCCCGGCGCGGACGCGGCCCTCATCGCCGAGCCGACGAACGGCGGCATGGACCTCGTCGCCGTTGGCGTCATCTGGGCGCGCATCACGCTGAGCGCCGACGCGCGTCACGCCTCGAACGCCGACCGGGGTTCGAACCCGATCGAGGCCGCCTTTCCGGTCATCGATGCCCTGCACAGGCTCGAGGCCGAGCTCAACGCCGATCCCGACCCCGAGCTCGAAGGGCTCGAGCAACCCTATCTGCTCAACGTCGGCGCCCTGCACGCGGGCGACTGGGCGTCCATGACCCCCGGGGAGGCCGTCCTTGACGTCCGCCTCGGCTTCCCGATCAGGATGGAGCCGGCGGAGGCCCAGAGTCGCCTGGCCGCCGCCGTGCACGCCGCCGACCCGGCCGTCGGCGTCGAGTTCCGCGGTTTCCGCGCCCGCGGTTACGCCTTCCACCCGGACAGCCCCTTCGTCCGCCTACTCGGCGACTGCCACGAGGAGATTCGCGGTGGCCGCCCTGTCCCCGAGCCGTCGCGGGCGACGACCGACCTGCGCTTCTTCGAGGGGCAGGCGGTCTGCTACGGGCCGACGGGGGAGAACCTGCACGGCGTGGATGAGTGGGTCGACCTCGAGTCGCTCGCCGACGTCGCGGCGGTCACCGCCCTCCTGATCCGGAGGTGGATGGACTAGACCCGGATGCAGGCGGCGCGGTGGTTCGGATCCGTGCTCGCGGCGGGGCGGCGGAGCTCGGGATCAACGGTCTTGCACTCGGCGATCGCCATCGGGCAGCGGGGGTGGAAGCGGCAGCCCTCGGGGATGTGGATCGAGTTCGGGGTCTCACCACGGAGGATCTGCGGCGTGCCGCGCTCGCGCGGGTCGCGCTTCGGGACGACCGACAGGAGGGCGCGCGTGTACGGGTGCTGCGGGTTCTCGATCACCTCGCGGGTAGGCCCCTCCTCGACGATCCGGCCCAGGTACATGACCGCGATCCGGTCGGCGTAATGGGCGGCCGTGGAGAGGTCGTGGGTGATCATCAGCACGGCGAGGCCGGTATCGCGGAGCTCGTCGAGAATCGAGAGGATCCCGGCGCGGACCGAGACGTCGAGCATGGACACGGGCTCGTCGGCCACGAGGAGCTCGGGGTCGAGGACCAGGCTCGCGGCGATCGCGACCCGCTGGCGTTGCCCTCCGGAGAGCTCGTGCGGGTAGCGATCGACGTAGAGCTCCGGCGGCGTCAGGCCGGCAAGCTCCATCGCCCGCTTGACCTCTTCCCGACGATCCGAGCGTGAGCCGATGCCGTGGATCTCGAGCGGCTCCTCGATGGTCGTCCCGACGCGGAAGCGGGGGTCGAGGGACTCGTAGGGGTCCTGATAGACGATCTGCATCCGCCGGCGCAGAGGCCGCAGCGCCTTGCTGGAGAGGCCGGTGATCTCCTGCCCGTCGAAGCGGATCGAGCCGCCGTCCGTCTCGATCAGGCGCAGGACCGACTGGGCGGTGGACGTCTTGCCACAGCCCGATTCACCGACGAGGGCGAGCATCTCGCCTCGGTTGAGCGAGAACGAAACGCCGTCGACCGCGCGGACCTGGAGCTTTGGCTCGCGGCGCGCGGCGCTGACGAGCCCGCGCCCGACGGGGTAGCGGGCGAAGAGGTTCTCGACCTCGAGGAGGGGCTGGGAGCCGTTCGTGCTCATGCCGTTTGCGCCGCCCGCACGTGGTCGTTCAGGTGGCACGCCGCGACATGGTGCTCCCCGACCTGCTTGAGCAGCGGCGTGACGGTCGCACAGGGCTGGAAGGCGCTGTCGCAGCGCGGCTGGAACGGGCAGCCGATGATGGGCTGGTCCAGGCGAGGCGGCGCACCCGGAATCGACGCGACGCGCTCTCCGCCAGCGTGCAGGTCGGGCGTTGCGGCGAAGAGGAGTCGCGTGTACGGGTGCTTGGGGGTGTGGAAGAGCGCGTCGATCGTGGCCGATTCGGCGACCTCGCCCGCGTACATGACCGCCGCCCGGTCGCAGACCTGGGCCACGACGGGCAGGTCGTGCGTGACCAGGATGAGCGCGAGGTCGAAGTCGGCTGCGAGCGAGACGAGGAGCTCGAGGATCTGCGCCTGCACCATCACGTCGAGCGCGGTCGTCGGCTCGTCGGCCAGGAGAATCTTCGGCGAACAGGCGAGCGCCATGGCGATGGCCGCTCGCTGCCTCATCCCGCCCGAGAACTCGTGCGGGAAGCGATCCGCCCGGTCCCTCGGGATGCCCACGCGCTCGAGCAGCTCCTCCGTCTGCCGGCGCGCGGCCCTGCCCTCGGCGACCCCGTGCAGGTGCATCGGCTCCTCGATCTGCGAGCCGACGGTCTGAACCGGGTTGAAGGCGTTCATCGCCCCCTGGAAAACCATGGCGATGTCGTCCCAGCGGTGCCGGCTCACGGTCTCCTCCCCCCGCGCGAGGATGTTCTCGCCGTCGAGCCGCACCTCGCCCGCCACCGACGCGTTCGGAGGCAGGAGACCCATGATCGAGAGCATCGCGGTGGTCTTCCCGCAGCCCGACTCGCCGACCAGCCCGAAGCGCTCGCCCGCCACGAGCTCGAAGCCGATTCCCCGCACCGCGTGTAGCTCGCCCCCGCCAGGAAGCTCGAACCAGACGTTCAGGTCCTCGATCTCGAGGAGCGGAGTCGTCATTCGGAGTCGAGCTTTCCTCGCAGCGGCCTGACCTTGAACCTGCGGACCGAGAGGTGGCCCACGCGCAGACGAGGGTTGAGCGCGTCCTCGAGCGATTGCCCGAAGAGCGTGGCCCCGAGCACGATGAGCGTGACGCAGAGGCCCGGGGGGATGATCGCCCACCAGGCGTTATTGAGGATCGCGTCGTCGTTGAACGCGTTCTCGATCAGCCGGCCCCAGGAGATGACGCTCGGATCGCCGAGCCCGAGGAAGGTGATGAATGTCTCCGCGAAGACGGCGTACGCGACGAGCAGCACCGTGTTGGCGACCAGGAGCGGGGCGACCTGCGGAAGGATGTGCTTGAAGATCAACCGCCGGTTGCCCGCGCCGAGCGCGCGCGCCCGCTTCACGTAGACGCGCTCGCGGACGCTCAGCACCTGCGCGCGGATGAGCCGCGCCGTCGTCGTCCAGTAGATGATCCCGATGATGATGATGATGTTCGTCAGGCTGCGCCCGAAGAGGGCCGCGGCGACGATCATGAGCGGGATGTCCGGAATGACGATGACGTAGTCCGTCATGCGCATGAGCGCGACGTCTGTCTTCCCCCCGTAGAACCCGGCGAAGAGGCCGACCGCGCCGCCGATGAACGCCGACACGAGCGCAGCGCAGAAGCCCACCAGAAGCGAGACGCGTGTGCCGGCGATCAGGAGCTTGACCATGTCCGCGCCGCCCCCGTCGAGGCCGAGTGGGTGGGACGGGCTCGGCGGCTCGAAGATCGGCCCGACCTTCTCCTTCGGGTCGCCGGTGAGGAGGATGGGCGAGAGGATCGCGACGAGGACGAAGAACGCGATGATGGCAAGCCCGGCGATCGCGGTTGGCTCGCGGAGGGCGACGTGCCGGATCGACCCAGGCCGCCTCGCCGCGGAGACGTCGACGCCCTCGGTGGCGGCAGCGCCACCCTGGATGGACGCACTCATCCTGAGACTCTCGGGTCGAGCTTGAAGTAGAGAAGGTCGGCCAGGAGGTTGGCCCCGATGACCGCCAGCGTCAAAAGGAGGAAGGCGCCCTGCAGGATCGGGTAGTCACGCTGGTCGATCGCCTCGACCACCTCGAGCCCGATCCCCGGATAGGAGAAGACGTACTCGATCGTGATCGACCCGCCGATGATGAAGCCGAGCGAGAGGGCGACCAGCGTGACGATCGGGAGCAAGGCGTTTCGCAGGCCGTGCGTGCGCACGGTCCTCCAGTTCGAGAGCCCCTTCGCGCGGGCGGTGAGGACGTAGTCCTCCCCCAGCGTCTCGAGCATCGCCGAGCGGACGACGAGCGCGTACTCTCCGTAGAGAACGAGCCCGAGCGTGAGCGCGGGGAGGATCATGTGGCGGAAGCGGTCGACGAAGACCGCCCACCACGACGCGTCCCCGAGGATCCCGAGGGTCGGATCCTTGATCCCCGCCGTTGGAAGGCCAAGCCACCCGGCGACGAAGAGCACCATCAGGAGCCCGAGCCACTGGGGCGGCATCGAGTAGAACGCAAGTCCGCTCCAGAGGCCGCCCTTGTCGGCCCAGGTGCCGCGCCTCCACGCGCAGACGACGCCGATGAGCACGCCGAAGACGATCGAGAAGACCGTCCCGAGCGTCACCATCGCCAGGGTGTTCTTGAGCGGCGGCCAGAGCTCATGGGTGACCGGCTGCTCTGTGCGCAGCGACTTTCCCATGTCCCCGTGGGCGAGGTCCTGAAGATAGAGCTTGTACTGCTCCCACCTCGACTGGTCGAGCCCCAGTTGCTCGCGCTGGTACTCCTTGAACGCCTGCGTGCACTGGCGGCAGCGCAGTGCGGAGACCGCGTCGCCCGAGAGGGTGCGGAAGAGGACGAAGTTGAGCGTGATCGCGACGAAGACCGTCAGCGCGGCGAAGAGCACGCGCTTGCCGACGTAGTCGAAGCCCCGCATTCGTCCTCTTCCGCTTCGCCTCCCCTATCCGACCTTGTGCGGCCGCGTCCAGTACATCTTCGCGTAGGCGTTTAGGTACGGATCCATGCCGTCCCACTGCGTCGTGTGGGCGTCGATGTACTGCTCCTCGACGAGCTGGGTGTAGACCCAGTTGTCGTAGATCATCTGCTCCATCTGCTGGATGATCGCCGCGCGCTTGTTCTCGTCGACCGTCGTGCCCTGCTGGTCGTAGAGGGCGTCGTAGTCGGCGTTGTCCCAGCCGGTGTCGCTCCAGGAGCACCACTGGCCCTTGGTCACGACCGAGAGCATGAAGTCCGGATCCACGTAGCCGACCCAGTCCCACATGGCGATATCCCAACCCGTGTAGCCCGAGTTGGTCTTCGGGTCGCAGTGGTCGGTGGTCTCGATCTCGTAGGCCGCGGTCGAGTCTCCGCCAATCTTCAGGGTCACGTCGACCCCCGCCTCCGCGAATCCCTCCTTGACGATGTCGAAGGCCCGAGGCCCGTTGAAGTCGAGGGAGGTGGGTTGCATGATCTCGTACTGCATCTTGTGCGCCGGCTGCGCGTACTTGCCCGTGGTCGCCGGAGCGACGCGGATGCCGTCCGCGCCCTTCGTGTAGCCGAGCTGATCGAGCATCGCGTTGCCCTCGGCGCAATTGTGCTCGAGGGGGCCAAGGTTCTTGTTCTCGTACAACGAGATCTTGCCGGGCAGACTCTCGACCTTGTCCGCGTAGCCGTTGAAGACGACCTCGATGATCTTGTCGCGGTCGACGCACATCGAGAGAGCTTTCTTCACCTGCGGATCGAGGAGCTCTCGGTTGTTGTCCTTGTAGGGGTTGGAGTTCCACGTGATGTTCGTGGTCTCCGCGCCCGGGATCTGCTGGACGACGATGCTCGAGTCCTTCTTGAGGACGTCAACCGCGTTGAACGGCACCTGGTCGACCCAGTCGACCTGGTCCGACTTCATGTCCGCGATCATGGAGTCCGCGTTCGTGTAGTAGGTCAGCGCCACCGCCTCCACGTGCGCCTTCTCGCCCCAGTAGTTCGGGTCCGGGATGAAGACGGTCGTGCCCTTCTTTTCATACTGCTTCAGGGTGAAAGCGCCTCCCGTGACCATCGTGGAGATGTCGTTCTCAGGCGCGTAGGTCTTCAGGCCTTTCCCGTCGCCTACCGCGTACTGACTCCAAACGTGCTCGGGAAGGACGAAGAACTGCTCGAGTTGGGCCAGCACGTTTCCGACCGGCGCGTTGTAGTGGAGGACGACGGTCGCCGGGTCGGGCGCCTCGGCGCTCTTCAGGTGCGCGAGCGCGGGAGCCATGACGGCGGTCGGGCCGCTCGCGTACTTGGCCGTTGTGTTCGCCGTCCAGGCGACGTCGTCGGCGGTGAGGGGCTGCCCGTCCGACCACTTCGTCCCGGACTTGAGATGGAACGTCCAGTCCTTCCCATCGGCCGAGGTTTCCCAGGAGTCTGCGAGGTCGCCGACGATGACGTAGTTCCCGTCCTCGAAGTCGTACTGGACGAGCTGTGGGTAGAGCATGATGAAGGCGTTGTAGGACTGCGACTCGATGAAGTGGAACGGGTTGAACGAGTCGATGTAGTTGATCGACCCGACTCGCAGGATGCCGCCCTCGACGGTCGCGCCCGACTCCGTGGGGCCGGAGCCCGTGGCGTTCGTCCCGGAGCCTCCGCAGGCGGTCAACGCCAGGGTGACCGCAGCCAGGGCCGCGATCACGATCGCAATCGTCCGTTTCATGCCGTCCTTCCTTTCTCCCTCGTGGTCACGAGGGAATTGCCGCTCTGGATCAGCGCGGGCTCGTCGATCGTGAGGGTCCGGGAATCGGCGTCGAGCGTAGCCTGCACGCCGAGTGGGAGGGTTGCGAGGTGCTTTCCGTGGCCCAAGGGCAGCTTGTATAGCACGGGAACGCCGAGAGGCTCCAGCCGTTGCTCCAAGACGTCCTCGATCGATTTCGTTCTTGGCCACTCGGGCCTAGTCTCGCGCCACTCGCACATTTCCATGTCGCCTACTACGACTCCCGCTACCCGATCGAGTTTGCCCGCATGTCCAAGCTGGGTCAGCATCCCGTCGACATACCAGGGCGGCGCGTCGTAGTCCTCGAAGAAGAAAATGGCGCCGTCGAGGTCGATCTCCCAGGGTGTCCCCATCGTCTGCAGGAGAAGCCAAAGGCAGCCGCCCGCGAGCGGCGCAGAGGCTCTGCCCCCGGAGATCGCGCGCACGTACGGATCGTCCGGGTCGCGCGGCACCTCGCCCGCCCCGCCCCCGCGGAGGACGTCAAGGAAGCGGGCGCGGGTGAAGGCGCTCGTGTCCTTGTCGCCCATGCCTGCGACTCCCGGGCCGTAGAACGTGGCCAGGCCGGTGCGCTGGCGGATGGCGACGTGGAGGGCGGTGATGTCGGAGTAGCCGATGAAGGGCTTCGGGTTCGCCGCGATGACGTCGAAGTCGAGGAAGGGGATCGCCTGTGCCGAGCCGTACCCGCCCTGCATGCAATGCACCACGTCGACCCCGGGATCGGCGAAGAGAGCATTCAGATCGGCGGCCCGCTGCTCGGCCGCGCCGGCCACGTAGTCGTCGCGGCCGTCGATCCCGGTGGCGAGCTTGACGCGAAAGCCCTGCGTCTCCCACCACTCGACTCCGCGGAGGAGGTCGGAGCGGTTCTCCCATGGGCTCGCGGGCGCGGCGACGCCGATGGTTCCACCGTCCGGGAGGGTGCTTGCGAGGAGGGACGCCGCTTCCAGGACCTGAATCTACCGTCCTCGCCTCGTCGCTGGCCACACAACCGCGCGCTCAGGGTCTGCGATCCGCAGTTAACCTCACCTTAACCGCGCGCAACCGGGCCTTCATGGTCGCGAAGCTATAACCGACGCATGCAATCCGGGTGGGCGAAGGCTGGCGCGCTCCTCGCGGCCGCTCTGCTGGGCGGCGTGGTCGCCGTCGGCATCGGGCAGGCCATCGACGGTGGCTCGTCGACGACCGTGATCCGTGAGGTGCAGGGAGGCACGACCGAGCCCGCCTCCTTCCCGACTAGCGGTGGTAAGAAGATCTCCCAGATCTACTCCGCTGCGAAGCACGGCGTCGTCCAGGTCACCTCCACGTCCGTCGTGTCCGACAACCCGTTCCTCGGGCCCCAGGAGCAGCAGGCCCAAGGCTCGGGATTTGTCATCGACAAGGACGGCCACGTGGTCACGAACTACCACGTCGTCCAGGGGGCGAAGAAGGTCCAGGTGAGCTTTTCCGACAGCGAGCAGATAAACGCAACGGTGGTGGGCACCGATCCGTCCACAGACATTGCCGTCCTCAAGATCCAGGGCACTTGGTCGCGCTCGCTGACGCCGCTCATGCTTGGCAGTTCGGGAGCAGTACAGGTCGGAGACGCGGTCGTGGCGATCGGAAACCCGTTCGGCCTCGAGAGGACCGTCACCGCCGGGATCGTCAGCGCGCTCCAGAGGCAGATCACCGCCCCGAATGGCTTCCAGATCGACGAAGTCATCCAGACCGACGCCGCCATCAACCACGGCAACTCCGGCGGCCCGCTCCTGAACGCGAACGGCGACGTGATCGGCGTGAACGCTCAGATCGAGAGCGAGTCGGGCGGCAACGTTGGCATCGGGTTCGCTATCCCCATCGACACGGTCAAGAACGTGGCAGGCCAGCTGATCAAGGAAGGGAAGGTCGAGCACGCCTACCTCGGCATCGAGATGGCGACCATCAACACCGACCTCGCCGAGAACTTCCGCGTGCCGGTCGACAAGGGCGCCCTGATCCAGCGCGTTCGCGGCGGTAGCCCGGCGGCCGATGCGGGTCTCAAGGGCGGAACCACCCAGGTCGTCCTCGCGGGCACCACCTACTGGCTCGGCGGCGACGTGATCACGAAGGCAGACGGACAGACGGTGGAAACCAGTGACCAGCTGGCTTCCGTAGTGACTTCGAAACAACCGGGCGATTCCCTCGAGCTCGAGGTGCATCGCGGACAGGAGACTTTGAACGTGACAGTTGAGCTTGGGCGCCAACCGAGCACCCCAGTCGGATAACGGCGCCCAATGCCCCTTCCCCAAGGGGCGCGCTTCCGGAAGCCGCATCGCCAGCTTGGCTCTCGGAAGTAAAGGTCGGAGGCCCGCCCGCCTGCCCGGGCCTCCGGCCATTTTTTCTCGCTGACTCCTAGAGTCCCACGGTGATTCCGCATTACTTCGGGGAGAGCGACCCCTTCACCGTCGGGATCGAGGAGGAGCTCTTCTGCCTTGACGCGGAGACCCTCGCGCCGGCGCCCTTCCCGCGCGAGGCGCTCGACGGGGCGCGGCTCAAGGAGGAGCTCTTCGCCTCCGTCGTCGAGCTGAACACGGGGATCCATGCCACCGTGGCCGGGGCGGTCGAGGAGCTCCGCGGTTTGCGCGAGAGGGCGAAGGCCGCGGCAGGTGAGGCAGGCCTCGTCCTGGCGGGGTCCGGGACGTGGCCGACGGCGGTTTCGGAGGAGCAGCCGATCGTCGAGAACGAGGGCTACCGGCGCTTCGTCGAATACGCGGGGCCTTCGGCGCGGCGGCAGTTCTGCTCTGGCCTCCACGTCCACGTCGGCATGCCGAGCCCGGAGGCGTGCATGGTGGCGCTCGAGGCTGTGCTGCCGTGGCTGCCCCTCGTGCTCGCGGCCTCGGCCAACTCCCCGTACGTCGCCGGGGAGGACACCGGGCTTCGCTCGGCGCGTGCCGAGATCCTCGCGCTTCTGCCTCGCAGCGGAGCGCCTCCGATCTTCCACTTCTATTCGGAGTGGGAAGCCTTCGTCGAGCGCCTCGTGGCGCTCGGGCTGGCCGACGAGATCACGCGGGTCTGGTGGGACGCGCGGCCGCATCCGCGCTTCGGCACGCTCGAGATCCGGATCGCGGACCAACCGACCAGGCTCGAGGCGACCGCCGCGCTTGCGACCCTGCTTCAGGCGATGGCCGCGCGGCTCGAGGCCGATGCTGCGGCTGACCGCGGCCTGTACGCGCAGAACCGCTGGGCCGCGCTCCGTTTCGGCGCCGACGCGGAGCTCGTCCATCCGGACGGCTCGCGGCTCGCCTCGGCGGACGAGCTCCTCAGCGAGCTCGCCGGGCAGGTCGGGGAGGAGGTAACGCGACCGCTTCGCGGCCTCGCCCAGGCAGACGAGCAGCTCGAAGTCGGTCGCTCCGAGGGCCTGCCGTCCCTCGGCCGCAGGCTCATCGACCTTACTTAAGAGGCCGAAACAACATGAAGACCTGGGCTGCCGGGCCGCGCTGGGCGGCGCGAGCCGGCGTCCTCGGTCGCACGCGTATCTGACCCGATACGCGTGCTCCCTGCGTTCTCGGCTCGCATCTTGCCCAACGCACCCCTGCAGCGAGGCCCCATGCTGTTACGACCTCTAATATCGACGCGTGGCCCTGCAGACCGACACGATCCAGGTCACGGGCGTTCGCTGCGAGCGCTGCGTCATGCGCCTGGGCTCCTCGCTCAAGGGGCTCGACGGGCTCGAGGCGGCGAACGCGAACCTGCTTGGCGAGGTGAGGCTTTCCTGGGACGACGAGCGGCTCGCCCGCGACGACATCCTCCAGGCGCTCGCCCGCGCAGGCTTCAGGCCTGCCGCCACCGCGGAATAGCGGGGATTTCGCTTTCGTTCAAGCTGTTACTGTCCGGGCCGATGAGCGAAGTCCAGCCCGAGACGGATGCACGTGGAATCGCGGAGGACGCGCGTGCGCGCGTGCGGTTCGAAGAGGAGGTTCTGGATTTGGCGGATCAGGTCTATCGCGTCGCTCGGCGACTCGTGTCGACGCGCGAAGAGGCCGAGGATCTCGTCCAGGAGACCTATGCCCGTGCCTTTCGGAGCTGGCGCTCCTACACGCCCGGCACGAACCTTCGCGCCTGGCTCTTCCGAATCCTCACGAACCTGAACATCGATCGCGGCCGGCGCGAACAGCGCGCCCCTTCGACCCAGCCCCTCGAGGAAGGCGATTACTTCCTTTACAACCGCCTCGAGGCGGACTCCGGCTCGGACGACGAGGCGCGCATCGTCGAGCGGCTCTCGCAGGACGAGATCGTCCAGGCCCTGTCCGAGGTCCCGCACGACTTCCGCGACGTCATCGTCCTCGTCGACATCGGAGACTTCACGTACCAGGACGCCGCTCAGATCCTCGACATCCCGATCGGGACGGTCATGTCTCGCTTGCACCGCGGGAGAAGGATTCTCAAGAAGGAGCTCGCAGAAGCTAGTGTGGGAGACGGCGGCTGATGATGTTCCTGGATCCCTGCGCGAAGTGCGAGGAGATGCTCCAGCCGTTCCTCGACCGCGAGCTCTCCCAGGACGAGTACGCGATCGCGGAGGCGCACCTCAACGAGTGCGGGTACTGCCGCAAGCGCTACAAGTTCGAGGAGACGCTGCGGCGCTACGTGCGCCAGGCGGTCGTCGAGGAGATGCCGCCCGACCTCAAGCAGAAGCTCGCGGCACTCCGCACCCCCCTCTAGCCAGCGCCCACAATCACCACGAGCCTGCGTGGGTTGTCGCCGCCCGGGAGCGCGGCCGTGCCGACGCCGAGCTCCTTCGCGAGCCGTGTGGCGATCGCCTCGGCGCCCGGCGGGTAGTACACGAGGGTCTTCCGGTAGTCGGTGCTCTTGGCGTCCGCGACCTTGCCGATGCGATAGGCGAGCCCCGCAACGCGGTTGGCCAGGCTCGCGGCGGCGTTGCCCGCCTGCGTGCCGTTGTAGACGTCCACGTCGATCTCCCATGGCTCGGGAAGCGTCGTGACGAGGGCGGGGGCCTGGGTCGCAGGCGTGGCGGCTGGGGTCGAGTCCGCGCCGAGCTCGGGGCGGAAGCCGAACCAGACCAGGGTTCCCACCGCGGCGAGGAACGCGGCGATCGCCATGGTGCGCCGCAGGGACCACGGATCGACGAGGCGGCTCCCGACAGGCAAACCTGCGATCTGGCGCGCCTCCCGCTCGGAGATGCCGAGCGCGGTCGCATAGACGAGCGCCGCCGCCAACGCATCGGCGTTCGAGCCGAAGCGATACATGCAGTTCTCCTCGAGCGACTTGACCTGGTCGATCTCCATCTGCGCCCGCGCGGCGGCCTCCTCGACGGTGAGGCGCCGGCGGAGGCGGGCGGCTCCAAGGGGAGAAACGGCCATTGGAAAGCTCAGAGCTCGAGTTCGATGGAGAGTGCGTGCAACCTCTTCTCCATCGGCAATCGGCGGCCCGTCTTGAGGGCCAGGAGAGCTTGACGAAACACTCGGCGGTGCCGCCGGTGGTTTTTCCGGATTGCAGGGCGTTCTTTGGCCGAGCAGGGTGAAGGCCGCACCGGGAGGGAGCGGCCTTCATGCCCAGGCGTCACACGGGAGCGGCCTCCTGGGGACCTGGGCCGAGCGACTCTAGAGCAAACGAGACATTCCGCCAACTGGTCCTTGGACCAGGACAGAAAGAGTTGTTTCGTCAAGCCGTCCTAGCAGGCGTCGTCTTCGCGCCCGTAGGCCGAGAGCGTGTACACGGGTTTCTCGAGGGCGGCGGCCATTCCCGCCGTGCCGAGCACCAGGCACTCATCGGGGTGCGAGAACGTGACGCGGTACGACCGCTCGGAGGTCGTACCCGCCGCGCCCGCAAGCGAGCGCTCGAGGCGGACACCCCAGCTCGGACGGAGCCGGCTGACGTAGTAGTTGACGATCTCGAGCTGGTCCGTCCCGGTCGGAGGGGCGTAGGCGACCGAGGTCACGACCCCCTTGGGGATCGGCACCGACTCGGCGCCAGAGAACGTCTCGCTGTTTCGCCCGACCTCCACCGAGCCCGGGAAGCGGCCTGCGGCTGCGAGGACGCGCTCGTTCTCGTCGACCGCCGAGGAGTCGAGCCCGGTCGTGAGCGCGTAGACGACGCCCCCCGCGAACAGAAGAACAGCGACGAGCGGAATGACGACGGCGGGCCGGAGGAGGCGCTTCAAACGAGATCCTCCTGTGTGTCCACGTCCCCCGGCGCACCGAGATCGTCGCAAGGAGCAAGCGCGGCCAGGAGGGCGCGCATGCCTTCGTCGGGAACGGAGCTCCATGCACGTCGCCCGATCACGAGCGGATGGCCGCGGGCCCCGGAGTAGCTCGCGGCGACCACGTCTCCCGCGCCGCCTCGCCACGCCGCGAGTACGCGCTCGACTGCCGCGGGCGCGAGATTCGGCCCGTCCGAGAGGCAGACGACCGCCGCCTCGGCTGCGGCCGGGAGCACGGCGAGCCCGCAACGGAGAGATGCCCCCGGGCCGCGCTCCCACTCGGGACAGGGCACCACGCGCGCACCCTCAGCCTCGAGCTGGTGGGCGCCCGAGACCACGACGACCTCCCCCACGGAGGTCTCCGCGAGCCGTGCCAGGACGCGCGGCAGGAGCAAGCGCTGCTTCGGCTCGCCGAACCGGCTGGACGCGCCCGCGGCCAGGACGACCGCGGCGATCACTCGGCGGTCGTCGTGACCGCGAGGATGTCGGCGAGGTGCACGAGCCGGAAGGTGTAGCGGCTGGACTCGAGGATCTGATCGTCTTCCAGGTCGGGCAGCGTGCTCCAGAGATCCTGAGCGCCGGCGATCAGCTCCGCGATCCGCTCCCGCTCCTCGACGAAGCCGTCGCGCTCGGCGCACGTGTTGAGCGCGAGCCCGAGAACACCGATCGTGTCCCGTTGCCGGGTCCAGAGGAGCGGCGTCGCCATGGCGAGGTAGTGATGGATTCGCGCGAACGTGATCGGTTGGACGAGGTTGCTGCGCCCCATCGGCGCCGTCCGTGGGGCCGCGGCCTCGCCGTCCGCGATACCGGCCGCAGTGCGCCCGAGGAGATCGCGCACCTGCTCCTCCGACAGGCCGGCGAGCTGGGCGGTCCGCAGCGCGAGGAAGAGCGAGCCCGGCTGCTGACCGTACGGATAGTCCGAGGCGTAGAGCGCCTGCTCCGGAGAGATGCGCTGGAACATGTCGAGAAGGTCGAGCGGGCTCCAGACGGACGTGTCGAAGAAGACGCTCGGATGGCCGCCGAACTCCTCTGAGAGTCGGGCGAGATCGGCAATGCCGGCGTGCGCGACGATCAGCTGCGCCTCGGGGTGCGCGTCCACGAGCCGGCGAAGGTGCTCCGCGATGGGTGGGAGGCCGCGGCCGCCGTGGATGAGGATCGGGACGCGCCGCTCCGCCGCGAGCGCGAACACGGGCTCGAGGCGCTTGTCGTCGAGCATGAAGCCCTGGGCGCGGGGGTGGAGCTTGATCCCGCGGGCTCCTGCATCGAGCGAGCGCGTCGCCTCCTCGACCGGCTGCTCGCCGAGATCGAGCCGCGCGAAGGGAACGAGGACGCCCCCTGACCGCCTCGCCGCCTCGAGCGTGCGGTCATTCGCAGCCCGAAAGGCAGGCTCGCGGTCGGGCTCGTCGAGGCAGAACGCGAAGGCGCGCCGCACGCCGTCTCGCTGCAGGAACGCGAGCAGGTCTTCCAGCGTCGAGACGAAGCCGTCGATGTCGCGGCCGACGTGGACGTGGGCGTCGAAGAGCTCGGCGCCCTCGGGAAGCAGCGCGGCGACCTCGTCGTCGTAGCTCGCGACGAGGTTCCGCGCCCGTTCCAAAGCGTTCTGCACCGCCTTTGGAATCTACCCCAGCTAGGCTTACGGACAGTGCCCGACCTGCTCATGTACGCCGACACGATCCGCTCGCCGGAGCTCCGTCACGAGGTCCCGGTGCCGGTTCCAGACGCCTTCGTCTATGCGGAGAAAGACGGAAAGCGCTACGTCTTCGTCGGCTCGCTCGAGATCCCGAGGATCGAAGGGCTGGACGGGATCGCCACGGTTCCGCTTGAGGATCTCGGGATCGACGAGCTCGTCGCGAGCGGTGTCGCCTGGCACGAGTCGGAGCGCGAGATCGTTCTGCGCGCCTGTCGCAAGATCGGCCTCGAGGAGGCCGTGACGCCCCGGGCCTTCCCGCTCGAAGCGGCAGACTTTCTCCGCGCGAACGGCGTCTCGCTCGAGCCCGACGGGGAACTCTTCGACACGCGCCGGCGGGCGAAGAACGAATCGGAGCTCGCGGGCATTCGCCGTGCGCAACTTGCCGCCGAGCGGGCGATGGGCGCGATCCGCGACCGGCTTCGGGCGGGCGGCGATCTCACCTGCGAGGACTTGCAGAGCGAAGCGCTTCAGGCGTTCTCCGAAGCGGGCGTGATCGCGCCGGACATGGTCATCGTCTCCCACGGCGCTCAGACCGCTGTCGGCCACGAGCCCGGGCACGGACCCATCGCGGAGGGCGAGGCTGTGATCGCCGACCTCTATCCGCAGGACCCGGTGTCGGGCTGCTACGCGGACATGACGCGCACGTTCTGCCTGGGCGAGCCGCCCGAGGAGCTCGTGCGCTACCACGCGCTCGTCAAGGAGGCGCTCGACCTGGCGGTCGGCGCCGTCCGCCCCGGGATCCAGGGCAGGGAGCTCCACCGGATCGTGTGCGAGCTCTTCCAGGAGCACGGCTTCCCGACGCAGCTCAACAAGGATCCGGGGAAGCCGCTCGAAGACGGGTTCTTCCACAGCCTCGGCCACGGCGTCGGTCTCGAGGTGCACGAGCTGCCAGGGCTCGGACGCACGGGCGAGGAGCTCGTGGCGGGCGACGTGCTCGCTGTCGAGCCCGGCCTCTACCGCAAGGGCTTCGGCGGCTGCCGGCTCGAAGACCTCGTGCTCGTCACAGACGACGGCGCGGAAGTGCTGACGAACTTCCCGTACGACCTGAAGCTCTAGGCCGACAGGGCGAGCAGCTTCTGGAAGCGGTCCGGGTCGTCGAACGGCCCGATCGCGGCGAGGTTGAGACGCTCCTCGAGGATGATGTCCTGAGCCACACGCTGGATGTCCTCGAGCGTCACGGCGTCGAGCGCCGCGAGCACCTCGTCGGGCTCGCGAAGCTTGCCTTCGAGCACCTCGTTCCGGAGGCCGAACATGATCATCCCCTTGGGATCCTCGAGCGAGAGGACGAGCCGGCCCTTGGCGAAGTTTCTGGCCTTCTCGAGCTCGTCGACCTCGACCGGCTCGGCGGCGATGCGCCCGAACTCCTGCACGACGGTCGAGATCGCGTCGTCGATCCGCTGGATGTCGACACCGCCCTGGGCGTAGAGCGTTCCGGCATCGGTGTAGCCCATGTTGTGGCCGTAGATGTAGTACGCGAGCCCGCGCCGCTCGCGCACCTCGGTGAAGAGCCGCGAGGACATCCCGCCGCCGAGGACGGTGGCGAGCAGGCTGAGGGCATAGCGGTCGGGATGGTCGATGGGATAGCTGTGCACGCCGATCCGTATGTGCGCCTGGTCGGACTGCTTCGTGTGCAGCTTCACCTGCGGTGCGCCCTGTGACCAACTGGCGGGCTCGGGCTGCCCGGTCTCGCCGTCGGGCACCTCGCCGAGGAGGCCCTCGAGGCGCTCGTGCAGCCCTTCGCCGAGATTGCCGGCCACCCCCGCGACCATGCGCGGCGCGCGATACCAGCGGTCGAGGTAGCCGAAGAAGGTCTCGCGCTTGGCCGCGCGAACCGTGTCCTTGCGGCCGATGATGTCCCAGCCGAGCGGCTGGTCGCCGTAGAGGAGCTCGTCGTAGACACCGTCCACGTAATCCCGCGGCGTGTCGTAGTACATGTTCATCTCTTCGACGATGACGCCCTTCTCGCGCTCGATCTCCTCGGGGTCGAACCTCGAGTTGCGGAGCATGTCGACGAGGACGTCGAGCGCCACGTCGCGGTGCTCGGCGGCGCACTTGACGTAGTAGCCGGTGTACTCCTTGCCGGTGAAGGCGTTGAACTCGCCGCCGATGGAGTCGATCTCTCCGGCGATCTCGCGCGCTGTCGGGCGCCGCTCGGTGCCCTTGAAGAACATGTGCTCGGCGAAGTGGGCGATCCCGTTCGTGTCCTTGGTCTCGTAGCGGGAGCCCGCCGCGAACATGACGAAGCAGGCCACCGACTTGGACTGCGGCATCGGGGCGGTGACCACCCTGAGCCCGTTGGGAAGGACTGTCTTCTCGAAAGCATTCACGTGGCCGCAGTGCTCCTTGATTCGTAGTTGTCGATCCGCTCGCGCCATTCCGGTGGAATGGGCATCGTGCGGTCGCTCTCGTAGTCGAACGCGACGAGGGTCGTCGTCGCCTCTGCGACGAGGCGCCCGTCCAGCGTCCGGATCTCGTGCTCGAGGTCGAAGCTCTTCGTGCCCACTCGCGTCGTCCGCGAGCCGATCTCGAGGGTCTCGCCGAGGTTCGCCCGGGAGCGGAAGTCGATCTTCACGCTCGCCACGATCAGGAGCAGGCCTTCCAGGGACTCGATCCCGAGGACCTCGCGGACGTAGCCGATGCGCGCGTTCTCGATGTAGGTGAGGTAGACCGCGTTGTTGACGTGACCGAAGGCATCGAGGTCGCGGAAGGCGACCTCCTGCGCGTGCACGAAGCGATACCCCTCCATGCGGCAGATGTTAGCTTCGCCGTTCACCATGGCCGGAGAGCTCACGCGCCAGGCGATTCACGACCAACCGGAATGGATTCGGGGCGTCTCCGACCGTGTCGGCGCGCGACGCGTCCCCGCAGGCCGCGTGGTCTATACGGGCTGCGGCACTTCGTTCCACGCGGCGCAGACCGGAGGCGAGGCGTATCAGGCTCTCGAAGCGGTGCTCTCTCCGCCCCAGGGCGACCTCATGGTTGCAGTCAGTCACGAGGGCGAGACGAAGCTGACACTCGAGGCGGCGCAGGCGTTCGGCGGGCCGGTGTGGCTGATCGCCGGCACGGAGAAGGGCCCGATCGCCGAGCTCGCCGAGGAGGTCATCGTCGTCACACCCGCCATCGAGGAGTCGTACTGTCACACCGCGAGCTACACCTGCGCGGTGGCGGGGCTCGCCGCCCTCCGTGGCGAGGACATCGGCTGGCTCCGCCCGGCCGTCGACCAGGTTCTCTCCGATCCCTTCGCCGGGGGAGACTGGGAGCGCGTCGCGATTGTCGGCGCGGGCCGCGACTGGCCGACGGCGCAGGAGGCCGTCCTCAAGCTCCGCGAAGGCGCCTACGTAGCGGCTGAGGCGCACGAGACCGAGCAGATCCTCCACGGGCACTTCGCGGCGATCGACGAGAGGGTGCGGGTCTTCGTGCTCGAAGGCGAGGGACGGGCGGCCGAACGCGCGGCCGATGTGGTCAAGGCGCTGGGCGAGATCGGCGCCGAGACGACGCTCGTCCCCACCGTGCACCCCGTGGTGGACATCGTCCGCTTCCAGCTCTTGACTCTCGACCTGGCGGAGCGCCGCGGAGTGAACCCGGACAAGATCCGCTGGGATGACCCGCGCTGGGACGCGGCGCGGCAGTCCTATTCCTAGCGGCTACTGGACGACCAGCCCGCCGTTCTCGGCGGCGCCCTCGAGGAACGCGAGCCAGTCGCGCCAGAGCTTGCTGTCGGTGACCGAGATCGGGTCTTCCTCGGCGCTCGCGACGGCGGCCTGAACATCTTCGGCCGGGATGCGTGCGCCGGGCTCGAGCGCGGGCAGCATCACGCCCTGGAGCACCATCTCCTGCCGCAGGAGCTCGACGTCGGCGGGATCGAGGAAGACATGCCCGCTCATGCCGTCGTTATTGGCCCAGTAGAGGCGGAGCACTAGGCTAGCTCCGCGAGCGCCGCGAGGAGGCGGTCGACCTCCTCGGCGGTGTTGTAGTGGACGATGCCGATCCGCAGGCAGCCGTCCGTGAGCCGGAGCCGCTCCATGATCTCGAGCGCGTAGTAGTTCCCGGGCCACGTGGCCAGGTCGCGCTCGCCGAGGGCGGCCGCCAGCTCGTCCGGCGTGCGCTCCGGGTGCGTGAGCGCGAACGTCGGCGTCCTGCCGTCCATCGTGGGCAGCCCGTGAAGGCGGTACGCGCCGGGGAGGCCGTCGAGGAACCGCTGCCCGAGCTCGCGCTCCCACGCCACGACCGCGTCCCAACCGATCGACTCGACGTACTCGACCGCGGCGGTGAAGCCCGCGAGCAGCTCGTGCGCGAGCGTCCCGGTCTCGAACCGGCGCCCGACCGGCTCGTCGGCGCTCGGACGCACCTTGTACGGGCGCCAGCGCTCGATCACGTCGTGCCGGCCGAAGAAGAGCCCGAGGTGCGGCCCGAAGAACTTGTACGGCGAGCAGATGAGGACGTCTGCGCCCACGGCGGCCACGTCGATCGGCCCGTGGGGCGCGTAGTGCACGGCGTCCACCCAGGCGAGCGCGCCGGCCTCGTGCGCGAGGTCGGCGATCCGCCGAACGTCGCTGATCGAGCCGACGGCATTCGAGGCCCACGGGAAGGCGACGACCTTCGTTCGCTCCGAGAGCTGCGCCTCGAGGTCGGCGAGGTCGAGCGTGCAGTCGTCCTCGCGGAGGTCTGCATGCCTCACGACGAGGTCGAGGTCGCGCGCGAGCTCGAGCCATGGCGAGACGTTGGCGTCGTGGTCGAGCCGCGTGACGAGGATTTCGTCCCCGGCCTCGAGCTCCCGCCCGAGCGTGCGTGTGAGCGCGAAGTTGAGCGTGGTCATGTTCTGCCCGAAGCCGACCTCGGCGGGCGAGGCACCGAGGAAGCGCGCGGCTGCCTCGTGCGCGGTGTCCACGACCTCGTCGCTTCGCCGGCTCGTCTCGAATGGGCCGCCCAGGTTGGCGTTCGCCTCCCGCAGGTAGAACGAGATCGCCTCGACGACGGAATCCGGAACCTGCGTGCCGCCCGGGCCGTCAAAGAACGCGGTCGGCCGCTGCAAGGCGGTGAAGCGCGCCCGCACGGCGGCGACGTCGAAGGCGACGGTGCTCACTCGACCGGCTCCCCGTTGACGCGCCAGTCGTAGCTCGGGCTCGCGGTCAGCGAGGCGCCGATGAAGCAGCCCCGTTCGGCGGAGGCCAGCAGCTTGGCAAGGTCGTCCCCTTCCAGTGGCGGCTGCACCTCGACGTCGAGGCCGACGTGCGTTTCGACGAAGGCGAAGCGGCCGTCGGACTCGCGTCGCGTGACGACCCCGTCCGCCTCGGCGCTTCCGGACACGGCAACGTTGGCGCGCTTGGCGTAGTACTCGAGGCTGGTCAGGCTGCACCGCGCGAGCCCCGCGAGGACGAGGTGCTCGGCGGTCCAGTCTGGCTCGGCCCTGGCGGGTGTTCCGCTCTCCTCCGTGACCGAGTATTCGAACCGCTTCGAAGTGCTCACGCGTCCGGCCAGCGCGTGATCACGACCTTCTTCTCCGTGTAGAACTCGATGCCGTCGCGCCCGTGTGCGTGGAGGTCGCCGAAGAACGACTCCTTCCACCCCGTGAACGGGAAGTAGGACATCGGCGCGGCGACGCCGATGTTGACGCCGATCATGCCCGCCTGGGCGTCGTGGCGGAACTTGCGCATCGCGCCGCCCGAGGTTGTGAAGATCGAGGCGGCGTTCCCCTTCGTGGAGGCGTTCATGATCTCGAGCGCGTGGTCGAGGTCGCGGGCGCGGACGAGCGTGAGGAGGGGGCCGAAGATCTCCTCCGTCGCGATCTCGGAGCCTGGATCGGTCTCGATGATCGTCGGCCCGAGGAAGTGCCCGTCGTCGAGGCCCTTGCCGCGGCCGTCGAGGACGAGCTCGCCGCCCTGCTCGAGGCCGCGGTCGATGAACTCGCCGATCCGCTCGCGCGCGGCGGCCGAGATCACGGGGCCGACCTCGGTCTCGGGGTCGATGCCCTCGCCGACGATCATCGCGTCGCCCCTCTCGACGAGCCGCTGCTTCAACGGCTCGTAGACGTCGCCGACCGCGACGCACACGGAGTTGGCGAGGCACCGCTGGCCCGCGGCATGGAAGGCCGACGAGAGGACTCCGTCGACGGCGGACTCGAGCTCGGCGTCGGGCATGACGACTACGTGGTTCTTCGCGCCGCCGAGCGCCTGCACGCGCTTGCCGTACTTGGCCGCTGTCGCGTAGACGTGATGGGCCACCGGCGTCGAGCCGACGAAAGAGACGCCGTTGATCTCCGGGTGCTCGAGGATGGCGTTGACGGTGTCCTTGCCTCCGTTGACCAGGTTCACCACTCCGGCCGGGATCTCGGACTGGCCGAGGAGCTCGAAGATGAGCTCGGAGGCGAGCGGGTCCTGCTCGGAGGGCTTGAGGATGAACGTGTCGCCGCAGGCGATCGCGAACGGCAGGAACCAGAGCGGGACCATGAACGGGAAGTTGAACGGGGTAATGGCGGCGAAGACGCCGATCGGCTGGCGGATCATGTCCGAGTCGATCCCGCGCGAGACGTCCTCGAGGTTCGCCCCCTGCATGAGGGAGGGGATCCCGGTCGCGACCTCGACGCACTCGATCCCGCGGCGCACCTCACCGGCGGCGTCCTTGATCGCCTTTCCGTTGTCGCGCGAGACGATCTCAGCGAGATCGTCCTTCCTCTCTTCGAGCAAGTTCTTCAGGCGAAAGCAGGCTCGGGCGCGCTCGACGGGCGGGGTCGCCCGCCATTCGGGGAACGCCTGCCGCGCAGCCGCTACCGCGCGGTCGAGGTCGGCCCGGCTCGACATCGGCACTTGGGCCAGCGTCTCGCCGGTCGCCGGGTTCGCGACGTCGATGCTCTCGGCCCCGGCCGCGTCCACCCAGCCGCCGCCGATGTAGTTCTTGATCGTCCTGACAGCCGTCTCGGCCTGCGCCATCTCTGCCTCCCTTGTTCTCCGACGTAGAGTAACGCCGTGGCGGAGTCGGCGGTCCCGGACGTCCTGGCTCCCGGCCTGCGCGTCGTCTTCTCCGGGATCAACCCCGGCTTTCGCTCCGCGGCGGCAGCGGCCCATTTCGCCAATCCGCGCAACGATTTCTGGCGGCTCCTCGCGGACGCGGACCTGACGCCGCGGCTCCTCGTACCGCAGGAGCAGTGGACGATGCTCGAGCTCGGCTACGGCCTCACGAACGCCGCCTACCGGACGACGAAGGGGAGCGGCGAGCTCCGCCGCGGCGACTTCGCCGGCTCGGCCGAGCGGTTCGAGCGTCTGGCGGAGGAGCTCCGGCCGGAGATCATCGCGTTCGTCGGCAAGGCGGCCTACGAAGGCGTCTTCCGCGACCGCCCGGATCTCGGGCTGCAGGCACGGCGGCTGAAGGACACTCGACTCTTCGTCCTCCCGTCCACCTCGCCTGCAAACGCGGCCGTTCCGTACGCGGAGCGGCTGCGCTGGTTTCGCTCCCTGCGCGCCGAGCTCGGAGACTAGGAACGTGCGGCCAAAAGACGTACATTGGGGCCTCGTCTCAATCACGCCGCAGAGGGGGATGACATGAACCGCCTACGGACGCTCGGAGCGTTTGTCGTGGCCGGTGTGGTGGTCGGCTTGGTGTGGACCGGGGTGGCGGTCGCCGCGCCGGGCTCCTGTGCCGACATCCTGCCGCTCTCCTCCGTCTCCAAGGGGGACATCGGGGAGGGCTGGACCGTCGTCGAGGGCACCGACCCGCAGCCGTTTGACGCGGAGGTTCTCGGCGTCGCCCACGATCTCGTTGCGCCTGGACGTGACGTGATCATCGTCAGGATCTCCGGCGCAACGGTCGATGCCGGAGGCGGCGTCTGGGCCGGCATGTCCGGCTCGCCGGTCTACATCGGCGGTGAGCTCGCCGGAGCGCTCGCGTACGGCTTCTCCTTTGGCGCGACGGATATCGCGGGCCTCACGCCGGCCGAGGACATGTTGCACCTGAACGGGCTTGCGGTCTCACCCCGCGTTCCCGCGCGCATCAAGCTGTCGCGCTCCGTGGTTCGCTCCGTGGCGGCGAAGATCGGCGCGGCGCTCCCGACGATGGGCGGGAGTCTCGTCCGCCTGAAGCTTCCGGTCAGCGTCTCCGGCGTGGCGACCGAGCGTTACCGGCAAATGCGGAAGCTTCCCTTCTTCAAGAAGTACAGGCCCACGATGAAGTTCACCTCAGGGGCCTCAGCGCTCGCCAGTCTCTCCGGGACAGTTGACGACCTCGTCCCGGGCGGGAACTTCGCGGCCGCGCTCTCCTATGGCGACGTCACCCTCGCCGGCGTGGGGACGACCACCTACGTTTGCGATGGCCAGGCACTCGCCTTCGGACACCCGATGCTCTTCGGCGGCAAGACGACGCTCGGTGCCGGCTCGGCCGACGCGATCACGATCGTCCCCGACCCGCTCGGCCCCTACAAGTTCGCCAACGTGACCGACCCGATGGGCATCCTGGACCAGGATCGCCTCGCGGGCGTCCGTGCGGTGGACGGCGAACCGCCGATGATCCCGATCACGACGGCGATAACGTCGCTCGACAGCGACAACTCGCACGTCGGCGAGACTGACGTCGTCTTCAAGGACGCGTACCCCGACATCGCGTTCTCGCACCTCTTCTCGAGCATCGACTCCGTGTTCGACAAGATCGGAGCGGGGTCGGCGTCGTACACGTGGACGATCGAGGGAAAGCGGGAGGACGGGACTCCGTGGGAGTTCCACAAGACCAACATGTACATCTCCGAGTTCGACCTCTCGTTCGAGTCGGCGTTCGAGATCTACGGCGAGCTCCTCGCGATTGCGAACTATCCGAACGAGAAGATCGAGTTCACGAACGTCGAGGCAGCCATCAACCTCGAGGAGACCGTCCGCGACTACGAGCTCGAGAAGCTTCTCTTCTGCCGAGGGGGCTCGTGCGACACGGTCAGGCGCATTCGGTCCCACCCCGGGACCACCCTCAAGTTCAAGGCGTTCCTGAAGCCGTCCGACGGCTCCCCGAACGTGAAGGTCAACTTCCGGCTAACGATCCCGCCGGGCGCCCGGAACGGCGCGGCGGTGAGCGTCGGCGGAGGCTCGGGCTGCGATCCCCTCTCGGCGCTGTTCGGCGGGTGCGGGAAAACGCCGGACACGTTCGACGACCTGCTCGCGAGCTTCGAGGGCCAGCCGAACAATGTGCTGGTCGCGCAGCTGCTCACGGGCCGGCGCGGCATCGTGAGCGACCACCAGGACACGGTGTTCGACCAGGTGATTTCCGGTTCTGCTCACATCCCGGTGTTCTTCCCAGGCAAGTGCTGCCCCCCCGACGCCGGCTTTGACGAGGGCGAGGGAGGGTTCTTCTTCTTCAAGAACGCCTAGCCACGCCAATGGTTCGTGATCGGGATCCTCCGGTCACGACCGAAAGCCTTCGGGCGAAGCTTCACGCCGGGTGGCGCCTGACGGCGCTTGTACTCGGCGCGGTCGATCATCGCCAGGGCGCGCTCGACGACGCCGGGGTCGAACCCGTTCGACGAGAGCTCCTCCCGTGACGCGTCGAGCTCGACGTAAGCCTCGAGGACGCGGTCGAGCTCGGGATAGGGCGGGAGCGAGTCCTCGTCGAGTTGATCAGCCCGGAGCTCGGCGCTGGGCGCCCGTTCGATGACCGACTGCGGGATGAGTTCGCGGCCGGCGCGCTCGTTCAGGTGCTTGGCGAGCCGGAAGACGTCCGTCTTGTAGACGTCCTTGAGGAGCGCGAATCC
>Ga0307289_10000011_pt1 | contig 60777 bp, 54 predicted proteins | sample ER_DNA_143_FD_194483 | JGI IMG/M metagenome (GOLD analysis project Ga0307289, IMG submission 194483) | Bulk soil microbial communities from the East River watershed near Crested Butte, Colorado, United States - ER_DNA_143 | ecosystem: Environmental > Terrestrial > Soil > Floodplain | place...
TGAGCAGCGGCTCGGTGTTGGACGCCCTGACGTTGAACCACCACATGGGCTTGCCCTGGTGGATGACCGTGATCCCGTCCAGCTGGTCGATCTCCACCGGTCCGTGCACGTTCGCCCACTCGCGGACGCGCGCTGTCGCGGCCGGGACATCGCTGACCGGCGAGTTGATCTCGCCCGAGGCGACATAGCGCTCGTATGCGGCGCCAAGCTCGCTCAGGGGAACGCTCGCCTCTCCCAGCGCGGCAAGGACATGGAGGGCGGCGAGCATGCCCGTGTCGGCGAACCAGAAGTCGCGGAAGTAGTAATGGGCCGAGTGCTCGCCGCCGAAGACGGCACCGGCCCTGGCCATCTCGGCCTTGATGAACGAGTGGCCGACCCGGGTGCGGACCGGCTGAGCGCCGCTCTCCCCGATCATCTCTGGGACGACATGCGAGGTGATGACGTTGTGGACGATCCGGATGTCGCCGACCGGAGTCCCGTTCGCCACTTCCTTGGCGATCTCCCGGGTGGCTACCAGCGCCGTGATGGCACTCGGGCTGACCGGCTCGCCGCGTTCGTCGATGACGAAGCAGCGGTCGGCGTCGCCGTCGAAGGCCAGTCCGATGTCGGCGTTTTGCTCCACGACCGCCTTCTGGAGGTCCCGGAGGTTCTCAGGCTCGAGCGGGTTGGCCTCGTGGTTGGGGAAGGTGCCGTCGAGCTCGAAGTAGAGAGGCGCGACATCGAGGGGCAGCGGGTCGAGACCCGCGGCCGTGCCGAGGACCGCCGGGACGGTGTATCCGCCCATCCCGTTCCCGGCGTCGACGACGACCTTGAGCGGCCGGTTCGCGCTGAGATCGACGAGCGAACGGAGGAATCGGGCGTAGTCCGCGAGCGTGTCGCGCTCCCTGATCGTCCCGGCGACCCCCTCGAGGCTGGGCACGGTGTCCGGCCGGTCGAGAGTCCACTGCGCGAGATCGCGAATCTCGGCCAAGCCGCTGTCCTGGCCGACCGGCCGGGCGCCGGAGCGGCAGAGCTTGATCCCGTTGTACTGCGCAGGGTTGTGACTGGCGGTGAACATCGCGCCGGGTAGATCCAGGGCGCCGCTGGCGTAGTACAGGCCGTCGGTGGAGCACAGCCCGATCAGCGTGACGTCGACCCCGTGTGACGCCACGCCCTCCGCGAACGCCCGGCTGAGGGACGGCGAGCTGGGGCGCATGTCGTGGCCGACGACAACACCGGATGCACTTTCTGGCTTCACGACCGCCTGGGCGAACGCCGCCCCGATGGCCCTGGCAACGTCCTCGTCGAGCTGCTCCGGAACCACACCGCGCACGTCGTAGGCCTTGATGAAGTCCGCGAGCCGGCGGGGGCCGGAGGCCGCGGCGGAGGCTGACGAGCTCGTCGACGTCGGGGAGGTCACGACGTAGGAGGCTATCGGAGGTGGAGACGACGCCCGGGCGCACGGCCAGGCCCCGATTGGTCAGGCGGCCAGCACGTCAGGAGTCGCGCAGGACTCGCAGGTGACCGCGTCGCCCCACCTCGACCACGCCGGTCGACCCCTCGCGTCGCAGCTGGTCCGGGCGCTCGGTAGCGACGGCCGGCCGCGGGCGGCCGGCCTCACGAACAGCATTGGCGAGAGCCAGGAGATCGTCGGACGACGGGGAGGGCGGCGCATACTCGCCGCTCAGCCGCATGACCTCCCAGCCACGCGGTGCGGTGAGCCGTTCGGCGTGCCGGGCACAGAGATCGTAGGTGTGGGGCTCGGCGTACGTCGCCAGCGGCCCGAGGACCGCTGTGGAGTCGCGGTAGACGTAGGTGAGGGTCGCCACTGCGGGTCCGGTACATCCCGTCTTCGAGCACTGGCGCGACATCCCCACAGCCGGACTCTAAGCCGGGGAGCTCTTGCCACGGCGGCGGCGCGCCGACTCGGGACGGGCCCCGCCCCTCGCGAACTAGCATGGCCACGTGGTCTGGAGCGACGTCGACGGCACCCGGTCTGGTAGGCGCCGGAGCCGGCGCCGCGACCGCCGGGGACGGGGTCCGCGGGGACCGCTCGCTTGGCCGGCTGTGCCGGTCATGGCGACCCGCGCGGAACGGTTCGACGACCTCGTGATCGACGCGGCGACCCGCCTCGAGGAGTCGTGGGGCAAGCCCTTCCCGCCGGTCGAGTTCGGCGTCGAGGACGTCCCGCCGTCCGATCCCGCGCCGTGGGAGCACTCGGAGGTGCCCTTGGGTCGACTGTTCGGAGCCGAGGGGCGTGACCCGGCCCGGATCGTCATCTACCGCCGCCCCGTCGAGACGCGGACAGAGGGTCAGCGCGAGCTCGCCCTACTCATCTCCGACGTCGTCACCGAGCAGGTCGCGGCGCTGCTCGGCGTGACCCCGGAACAGCTCGACCCGGGGTATGACGCGGCCGGCGATGACGACGACTGAGGACTCGACGCAGCAGCGCTCGTCCGTACTGCTGAGGCGTGCCCCCCTCGTGGTGTTCGCGCTCTTCCTGCTCACCGTCACGGTCGTCTTCGTGCGACCCATCGGCGACTCCGACGCCTGGTGGCACCTCCGTCTCGGAGAGGAACTGACCCGCACCTGGGCGCTCTCGGACCCGCCGGCGTGGACGCGTTTCGCGACCGAATCGTGGGTCGCCACCCAATGGCTTCCCGAGATCGTGGCGGCGCTGTGGACCGCGTGGTTCGGCCTTGCTGGATTGGTCTGGCTCGTCTGCGCGACGGTTCTCGTGCTCGCGGTCACCCTGTATGCGGTATGCCGCCGCGAAGCCGGGCGCCTCCCTGCGGCGCTGGCGACCATCCTCGGATTCGGCGGAATGGCGGCGACGCTGACGCCACGACCCCAACTCGTCACCTTCGTCCTCCTGGTGGTGACTCTCGGTGCCTGGCTTCAGACGGTCCGGGACCTCCGACCACGCTGGTGGCTGGTACCCATGTCGTGGGTCTGGGCCTGCTGCCACGGGCTGTGGTTCAGCGGTGCGGTCCTCGGCGCGGTGGTCGTCGCGGGTCTCGTCCTCGACGGCCGGGCCCGCGGGCGCTCCGCGCTGACTCTGCTAGCCGTTCCCCTACTGTCTGTCGTAGCCGCCGCCGTGACGCCGGTCGGGCCAAGGTTGCTCTTGGCCCCGTTCGCGGTCGGCGGGATCTCCGAGTTCATCACGGAGTGGCAGCGGCCGTCCTTCTTCGACCTGGGACCCGCGCTGACCGCCGCGATGATCGCGGCCGTCGTCGTCCTCGGTGCGCGGAACCGGCGTCGGGCGTCCTGGGTCTCGATCGGGTTGCTGGTCCTCGCCGCGGCGTGGACGTTGCTGTCGGTCCGGACGGTGGCGCTCGGTGCGGCGATCACGGCTCCCTTGCTGGCCGGCGCCTTGGACCAGGTCCTCCCACGGCGCGAGTCCGGCCCCCCTTCGCGCCAGGAGAAGATCACCGTCGCGACCGCGGCGGCCTCGTGCCTCGTCGTGGCGGCGCTGCTCGCGGCCGTCCTTTCGTCCGTACGCGTGCCGGCCAACGTGCCGAGCGAACTGGATGGCGCCCTCGATGGCCTTCCGCCCCACACCGTGATCTGGAACGACTACAACCTCGGCGGGTGGATCGACTACCGCCACCCAACCCTCGAGGTGGTCGCCGACGGTCGCGCCGAGGCGTTCGGCGCCGAGCAGCTCGAGAAGTACGGACGGGTGGTCCGGACAGAGCCAGGCTGGGAGGAGATCCTGCGCACCTCTGGCGCTCACGTGGCCATCGTCGGCACCGACACTCCCCTGGCTTCCGCCCTCCAGGAGCGGCTGGGCTGGCGCCCCCTCGGCCAGGCCGACGGGTACGTCCTGCTCGGTGACGGCACTTTCGCCTAGACCCGCCGGCGCCAACGCATACCGGCGATGGGTATGCGGGTCAGCCGGGGATTTGGCGCACCGGCAGCTGCGTCGCAGTCACCGTGGCCGGCGGCAGCGGTACCAATGCGAACAGGGGCTCCTCACCCGCCGCCGCTAAACTGAGCGAGACACCCGTACGGACGGTGCCCCCCGTCGGACGCACCCAGACCTGGCGAGCGCGGGACACATCGAGCGTCGCGACGCTGTCGGCACCGAGCGAGAACGGGCGGACGTCGACGGTGCCGGACTCCGAGACCGCATAGATCGTCGCGTTGGCGGCGTCGTCGGTTGCGACGAGCATGACCGAAGCCGTGGCGCCGGCGGGCAGCGGCGTGCCGGCGACCGCGGTGATCGGGTCGGTCGACGTCGTCCAGCCGAAGTCGGACGGGCCGGTCGGCTTCGGCCGGCGTTCGGCCATGACACCGGCGACGACGGGCTGGTCGCCGCGCACCTGGATCGCGTATGCGCCGGCCGGCACCGAGCTCAGGTCCAGCTCGCGGACGGTGCCGCCGGGTACCCGCAAGACCCCGTCGCCGGGCAGGGCGACGGGGCCGTCCTTGGTCAGCGCGCGGGCCTGGACAACCGCTTCTTCCGGGCCCGGGACCGCGACACGCAGCCGAGCAGGGCCGTCGAGGTAGGCGGCGGGGATCACCTGCTCGTTCGCCGGGTCGGCTGCCGGCGCGGCGTCGTCGGCGCCGCGGCCGGTGGCCCCGTCGATCCAGCTGTCCTCCAAGACGCCGCTGAGGACGCCGCCGGACGCGACGACGTGCACGACGGGCGTCACCTCAGGACCGACCAGGGCATCGACGAGGAGACTGGTGCGACCGTGCGGCGGCACGGCGACGTTCTGGCCGTTGGCGGACGGCAGGGTCCCGGACGAGCCGAGCACCGAGACGTCGGCGCTGACGGGATTGGCCCCAGGGTTGGTGAGGACCACCCGCTCCCGGCGGGTGCTGCCGCCGCTGCCCGCCACCAGCCAGAGCTCGGGCCGGGGGGCCTGGCACGCGGTCGCCACGGCGCCCCGGTCATCCCCCTCGGTGACCACCGTGGTCTGCAGGGCGACCAGGCCGGCCGCGAGGGCGCCGGCGCCGGCGACCTGGCCGACCGAGGCGCCGGTGAGGGCGCCCTGGACGACCTGGCCCCGCGCTTCGGTGTTTCCGACGGGGGTACCGGCGGGGTTGGTCGTGATGGTCAGCGTCCCGCTGTCCCCAGCCACCTCCACGCCCTGCAGGACCGAGGCGGGCGGACTGGCGGCGAGGACCGTCGTCGACCCGGCGACGGGGGCTACACCTTGCAGGCCCTCGCTCTCGGGACCGGGACAGGACAGGAGGTTCGACGACACCGGCCCCAGCGACGCGGTCGCGGCCGCCGGGCTGGACGCCTCGGGAGTCAGGGTCGCCGTCCACGGAACCTGCATCGCCGCAAGGGTGAGACCGACGCCGGCCAGCACGGCCGTACCGGCCCGGACCAGTCCCCACGCGGCCGGCGTCACGCCAGCCTCCGGGAGCGGCGGGTCCCGAACGGGATGGCGAGGAAGACCACCGCGGCCAGCATGGCCAGCTGGGCCAAGAACCACCGCTGGTGCGACGGTGGCAGATCGGCCTCGAGCCGGCCGGCCGACGGGGGCAGTGCGTACGTCGGCGTGCCGGTGCCCGACACCGGCGCCAGCCGCTGCCCGTCGTAGGTCACCACCGCGTGCGACGCCCACTCCGGCGCTTCGGCGAAGACCACCTGCCGGGGCGAACCGCTCAAGGACAGGTCGTCGGAGACGGCGCCGTGCGGGCCGTCGACCGGGATGACCTGGAGCGCCTGCCCCTCGGCGTTGTCGAGCCGGACGCGAGCCGGGGGAACCGGCACGTCCGGGGCGACCGCCGAGGGTCGGGCGACGACCCGCCAGAGCGTCCGGTCGGCGGTCGAACCCAGTCGCGTCAACCCCTGCGACGCGTCGAGGGTACGGGCGAGCGGGTCATCCGCCGCCTTGACCGACACGAACCCGACTCCGAGGTCGGCAAGCGCGTCGCCGGCGCCACCCGGGACGAGGCCGCCCGACGCGATGGTGCCGAGGAGCGGCGCAAGCCCCGGGTCGCTCACCGAGTGAGCGCGTTCGACGTCGCGCATCAGCTCCCCGGGCTCGTTGCCGACGACGGCGAAGTCGAGCCGCTCGGTGCTTGGAGTGAGAATGACGAGCCGGTTGGCGTCCGGACCGCTGCCCTGCTCGACCGCGACCGCCGGAAGGGTGTCGGTCGCCAGCCGCAGCGCGCCTGCGCCCGCCCACGCGGTGATCACGCCGCCTGCAGCGAGAGCGACGGCCAGTGCCGCGGCGACCGCCCCGGCGAGGAACCGCCGCCAGCCGAACCGGCGCTCGCCCACCGCGTGGGCCAGTCCGTGCCAGCCGACGAGGAGGATGGCGAGGACGGCGACGACGTAGAGGTCGAGACCTACGCCGGACCACAGCGTCGCCAGCGTCGGCTGGCCGTCGTCGCCGATCGCCGGTCCGACCTCGACCCGTTCGGAGGCGAACGCGACGGCCAGCCCGACGAGGGCGCTCGCGGTGAGCGCGACAAGTGCGACGAGCCGCGCGCGTCCGCCGCTCTGTCGGGCCAGAGCGACAACGGCCACGATGAGGATCGGGACGAAGAGCAGCCCGACCCACTGCGGGCCGCCGTCCGGCTGAGCCAGAGCGAGCTGCCACGCCGGCGTGGTGTCGGCGCCGACGTCGAGCAGGCCCGGTCCGGTGAGCAGCAGCCGCGGTTCGTCGACGAACGTCAGCACCCACGGACCGAGCAGGGCCACGGGCACGACCGCGAGCACCAGCGCCCGCAGCCGGCGAACGATCCCCGGCGCGACGACCGCCGCGGCGAGGGCGGCGACGACGCATACGGCGAGAAGCAGGGGCACGAAGGCGCCGAGGACACCGGCCGCCAGCGCTCCGGCGAACGTCGCCGTCCAGGTCCCGTCGCGATTCAGGGCAGCGCCGAAGCCGGCCACGACGAGCGGCAGGAGGATGTGCGCGACGACGACCGAGACCCGGCCCTGGGTCAGCGCGGCGGTGAGGATACAGCTGGTACCCCACGCCAGCGCGACCAGCCCCCGGGCCCACCGGGCACGCGTCGCGACCCGGGCGGCCAGGTATGCGGTGAAGGCCGACAGCGGCATCGCCGCAAGGATCAACCAGGAGATCGTCACACCGGCCGGCGTGCGGCCGCCGGAGACATAGGGCACCCACTGCACCAGCCAGGTCAGGGCCGACAGGACCCCCATCGACGGCGACACGTCGAGCGCGTTGCCGAAACCGGCGCCATGCCACGAGTCACGGAACAGGTGCCACAGACCATCCGAACTCGTCGACACCGCGTACAGCTCGCCGCCCGCGAACCCCGGCCCGCGCGCGTCGAGCAGCCCCTCGGTGAGCGCCGTCCGGAACGTCACGGCCGACAGCGCCGCGCATACCAGCACCGCCAGGAATCCGGGATGGGTGACGATCCGCTGGGGCAACGACGGCGGTAACCCGGTGAGGGCCTCGGCCTCCTCGGCGACCGGCCCCGGTTCGGCCGAGGCCGCGTCGCTGGCCGGCAAGGGCTCGGCGCGGGTCGTGCGATCGGGCGTGACGGCGTCCTGGACGTGGTCCCAGCTGGCGCCAAGCGCCTCACCGGACCCCACGAACAGGCCCGTCAGATGGCGGCGCCTGATCTTCTTGATGCGCCGGAAGCGCGACCGGGCGGCCGCGCTGGCGAACGGCCGGCCGAGCGCGCCGATGTCCGACAGCTCGGCCCAAGCGTGCTGGGGACGCTTGAGGAGCAGTAGGCCCAGCGCCGACACGATGCCGCCGATCACGATCCACACGGCGAGGAACGGCACCGCCAGGGGCGAGCATCGCGTCAGCGCGACCCGACGGGCGGCCCGTCGTTCGGCCAGCCGAGTGGCGAGCGGGCCGGCCTGGCGTTCGGCGGCGGTGCGCGTACGACGGACGACCGCCCCCGGAACCACGACGACGCGCTGCCCGGCCAGCTGCGCCCGCCAACCCAGGTCGAGGTCGGCGCCGGCGGTGGCGAACGCCGGCTCGAATCCTCCCAGCTGCTCGTAGACCTCGCGTCGCACCAACATCCCGGCCGTGCCGACGGCCAGGACGTCGGTCCGGGTGTCGTACTGTCCCTGGTCGGCTTCGCCGCAGGCCGGAGCGTCGAGCCGGCGCCCGGTCCGGGTCACCTGCCGGCCGAGCTCGACGAACAGGCGCGGGTTCTCCCAGCGCACGACCTTCGGGCCGGCGATGCCGACGCTGCGCGACCGCCGGACCGCCTCGACGAGCCGCAGCACCGCGGTGGGCATCGGCACGACGGTGTCGTCGAGGACCCAGATCCAGTCGGGTCCGGTCAGCGTCGAGGTGGACGAGGCGGTTCGCGGGGTCCGGTCGGACTGAGGGGTATGCGACTTAGCCGGTTCTGGTTCCACGTCGGCCTCGGCGGCGGCTGAGTGGGCGTCTGGCTCAGCGGGATCCGGCTGATCGGCGGCATCGGGCTCAGCGGGTGCGGTCGCCTGGGGACGGCCAGGGTCGGTCGGGGTCTCGAGAGGCTCGGTCCCGACCGACGGGTCAGGCGCCGGCTCCGGGATCGTCTCGCCCGGGGCGTGCCGGCGGTCGAGCTCCGCGAGGGCGGCGTCGACGGCCCTGCCGACCTCGGCGGGCGCTTCTATCCCGATGACGAGGACCTCGGGGATCGTCGCCGCCAGGCCGTCGTGTGCCGCCACCACCGCGTCGACCCGGGTGCCGATCGACGGGGCGGCATCGGGCTCCTCGACCGCGACGACGACCAGGCGCTCCGGCGGCCGGGTCTGCGCTGACACCGCGTCGAGGATCTCCGCCAGCCGTCCGACTCCGGTCGCCGACGCGTCGGGCATAGGAGCATCTCGGTCTTCGGTGCCCGGCATTCCGAGGGCGTCGCCACGGACGACGAGGACCGCCGTCACCATCGGCGCGGCCCGGCGATTCGAGACCCTGACCACGCCAGGGTCTGCCGGCCGCACAGCGAAGGGCGGCGCGAGCGTCGTCGTCACGAGGCAGGGTACGTCGGTGGCACGCGCTAGACGGCGCGTTTCTTGAGCTTCCGGCGCTCCCGTTCGGACAGGCCACCCCAGATGCCGAAGCGCTCGTCGTGGGCGAGCGCGTACTCCAGGCACTCGGCCCGGACCTCACACCCGATGCAGACCTTCTTGGCCTCCCGGGTCGACCCTCCCTTCTCGGGGAAGAACGCCTCCGGGTCGGTCTGCGCGCAGAGCGAGCGCTCCTGCCAGGACAGCTCGTTCTCGTCGTCGTGACCAACGGTGTTCAGCATGACCAGCTGCACCTCGTGCATGGCACCCTCCTCGACCCTTGCCCGTACACGATGTCGCTCATGTCCACCCCTCGGGCGTGGGCCGCGGGCCCCCTGGTGGAAGCGGTGTCCGGGTCGACCTTGAGAAGGACAGTGATGAAATTACACGCGTGTCATTGGTCGGAAGTCAAGGCGAATTCTGATATTTACACGGAATTTGGCAAACCTCATCCATCCGACCGCCCGCTCTCAGCTGCTCATGGCGCCGTGACAGACTTCGCGGCATGCACATCACCGCCCTCGCCGGCGGGGTCGGGGGCGCCCGCTTCTTGCGCGGCTTGCTCGCCCACATCGACCGCACCGCCGAGCTCCAGGGCTCGCACGTCACGGTGATCGGCAACACCGGTGACGACATCACCCTGTTCGGGCTGCGCATCTGCCCCGACCTCGACACCGTCCTCTACACGCTCGGCGGCGGAGTCAACGAATCCCAGGGATGGGGCCGCGCGGACGAGACGCACCACGTCCAGGGCGAGCTCGCCGCATACGGAGTGAGCCCGCAGTGGTTCGGGCTCGGCGACCGCGACGTCGGGACACACGTGGCCCGGTCGCTGTGGCTCGGGCAGGGCCTGAGCCTCTCCGACGTGACCGCGCGCTTGGCCGACCGGTGGGGCTTGCCCGCACAAGGAGTCACGCTGCTGCCGATGACGGACTCGCCGGTCGAGACCCACGTCGTGCTGGACGACGGCGGTGGCGAGCGCGCGGTGCACTTCCAGGAGTGGTGGGTGCGGATGCGTGCCGCAAAGCCGGCGCGCCGGTTCGTCGTCGCGGGGATGGACCGGGCGGCTCCAGCGCCGGGGGTGCTCGACGCGATCCGGACCGCCGATCTCCTCGTCCTGCCGCCGAGCAACCCGGTGGTGTCGATCGGCATCATCCTGGGGGTTCCGGGCGTCCGGGACGCGCTGCGCGGCTCGCGGGCTCCAGTGGTCGGGGTGTCGCCGCTGATCTCCGGCCGTCCCGTCCGCGGCCACGCCGATGCGTGCCTCGAGGCCATCGGGGTGGCGTCGACGACAGCAGCGGTGGCCGGCCTGTACGAGGACTTCCTCGACGGCTGGCTGGTCTCCGACGAGGACGCCGGGTTTCTGTCGACCGGCCGGCTCACGGTCGAGGCCAGGCCGTTGTTGATGTCGAGCGTCGACGCGGCGGCCGACATCGCCGGGGCCGCCGTCGACCTGGGGATGCGACTGGCGGGGGTCCGTGCCTGAGGGCCTGAGCGTCCTCCCGGTCCCGGGCCTGCCGGAGGTGGTGCCGGGCGACGACCTCGCCGCCCTGATCGTTTCCCGCGTGACCGCTGCTGGGCTCGACGTCGTCGACGGCGACGTCCTCGTCGTGTCGAGCAAGGTCGCGTCCAAGAGCCTCGGGCTCGTCGCCGCGGACCGGGAGACGGCGGTGAGGGCGGCGACGCGCCGAGTGGTGGCCGAGCGCTCGATCGACGGCGGACGAGTCACTCGGGTGGTCGAGTCGGCCGCCGGTCCGGTGATGGCCGCCGCCGGCGTCGACGCCTCGAACACCGGCGCTCTCGACGGCGTGCTGCTCCTGCCGGAGGACCCGGACGGCGTATGCGCGTCGCTGCTGGGACGTCTGCAGGCGGCGTTCGAGGTTCAGCGGCTGGCGGTCGTCCTCAGCGACACGAGCGGACGGCCCTGGCGGATGGGTCAGGTCGACTTCGCTCTCGGCGCCGCCGGGCTGTGCGTGGTGGACGACCTGCGCGGCGTGTCCGACGCGGACGGTCGGACGCTGTCGGTGACGACGAGAGCGGTCGCCGACGAGGTGGCCGCGGCTGCCGATCTGGTCAAGGGCAAGGCCGCCGGCGTACCGGTGGCGCTGGTCCGGGGCGTGGCCGAGTTCGTGACCGGGTCGTTCGGCGAAGACGGCGGACGGTCGCTGGTGCGGACCGGCCCCGAGGACTGGTTCGTCACGGGCGCCGCGGAGGCGGTGCGGGCGGCCCTCGGGGTCGCGCCGGGCTCGGAGCTGGCGGAGCATGTGGGGATCCCGAGCATCTCGGACGAACCCGTCGCCGCCCGGGTGCGCCGGGGTGTGGCCGTGGCCCTGGCCGCCCGCGAGCTGGACGACGGCGTCGGCGTCGACGTCGGCACGGACGCCGTGGTGGTGACCGGCGGCGACCCGGTCGACCGTGGGATCGTCGCGGCCCGGATCGGAGTGGCGCTGTGGGGCGAGGGCTTCGCCTCGTCGATCGAGCCGGCAGCGCAGCGCGGTTCAGACTCGGTGAGGGTTCTCGTCTTGGCTCGCTGACCGCTCGCGCCACATCGGCGCGGATTCGCGCCCTGAGCCGGTCGGGTCACCGCGGGAGGTGGGTCCGGGGCGCCATCCGGGGACCGCGGCGGGGCCGCCGCACCTCGCTGAGCTCGAGGAGCCGCTGCACTCGGTACCGGTGACCCGCATACGGCTCGAGTAGCTCGGCGAGGACGTCGTCGCCGCGAACCTCTCCGAGGAGCGCCCAGGTGATGTCCTTGGCCACGTGGTAGTCACCGAAGCTCACCGCGTCGGCGTCGCCGAGCGCTCGCTGGGCCACCTCCGCCGAGGTCCACGCGCCGACCCCGGGCAGCGCCTGCATCCGCATCCGCGCGGCGGCGGCGGGCAGCTCGACGGCCTGCTCCAGTCGCCCGGCCGCCCGCACTGCTCCTAGCAAGGTGCGCGACCGTCCGGGGTCGACCGACGCCCGAAGGAACGTCCACGACGGAATCGCCGCCCACCCGGCCGGTGACGGCTGGACGAGGAGCCCGACGGAGGCATACGGGCCGGGTGCCGGTTCCCCGAACCGGCGCACCAGCTGGCGGAAGCCCGCGAACGCCTCCCTTCCGGTGACCTTCTGCTCGATCACCGCCGGCGCGAGCGACTCGAGGACCAGCCGTGACCGCGGCACCCGCCAGCCCGGAAACCGTCGCGCCGCCTGCGCCACGACGTCGTGGTGGGCGACGAACCCGGACGGGTCGTCGTCCTGCCCCAGCAGCGCCGGTATGCCGGTCAGGGCCCACTCCGCCCCGGGTCCCCAGGCCTTCGCCACGACCTCGGCGTCGGCCGGACGGGCGCGCAGCTCGAGCGTGGCCAGACCCTCAGGAGTGCGCAGACCGCGGACCACCGCTCCGCCCCGAGCGCGGAGGAAGGTGGGGTCGCCCGCGCCGTGCCGGAACGTCGAGAGGATCACCGAGACCGCGACCGGCCGGGCGGACCGCCAGATCCGCTCGGACTCGCGCCACGCAGCCGGTGCTCCCGCCGGATCCGTCCTCACCGCGCCAGTGTCGCCCACGGCGCCGACGGCTGGACGCCGGGCGGGGGGCACTGTCGCGGAACGTACACTGGCCGCGGCTCGTTGTGGGCACGTCGCGGGGGCGTTCCCTCCTGCCGACCGATCCCAGCCTCCCCGACCGCTCCGTACTCCCTGGCGTCGACCGCCAGCGCACCGCCCGAAGGACACCGTGGCCAGGAAACCCCCGACCAGCTCGCCCACGTCCGGTTCGACCGCGAAGTCGGCGCGCCCAGGCGCGGGTTCCGGCCGCGCGTCCTCCGGGTCGGACCGCCCCTCCTCGGCCCGCCCGCCCCGGAACGACCCTGGCTCACGCAAGGCGCGGGTCGCGGAGGTCAAGAAGGTGCAGCGCAGCCGCGAGCGCCGAACGGTGCTCATGATCATCGCGGCCTGCTCCGTGCTCGTCCTCCTCCTCGCCGGCGTGATCACCTACGGCATCATCGACGCGCGGAGGAACCAGCCCGACAACCTCATCCTCGCTCTGGGCACCCCCGCCGCCTCGGCCTCGTGCGACGCAGTGACCACCGACGCCGCCAGTGGAAACGCCGACCACGTCGGCCCCGGTACGAACCGGACCGACGTGACGAAGATCCAGTACTCCACCGTGCCGCCGACGAGCGGATCGCACTTCGTGCAGCCGGTCCTCGACGGCCGCCAGTTCTACTCGAGCGCCGACACGCCGGCGGTGGAGACCCTGGTCCACAACCTCGAGCACGGGTACACCGTCCTGTGGTACCTGCCCAGCGAGGAGTCGGCCCGCAGCGGTGAGCTGAAGGAGCTGGCCAGCCTCGGCAACAAGGTCGCGCCGGCGCAGGGCAAGTTCATCGTCGCGCCGTGGAACGAGGCCTATGGCCAGTTCCCGAGCGGCAAGAAGTATGCGCTGAGCCACTGGTCGGCGACGACGACCCCGTCGGGACAGGTGACGGCGCAGTCGGGGCACCGCCAGCTGTGCGGTGACCTCTCCGGTGAGGCGGTCATGGCCTTCGTGACCCAGTTCCCGAAATCCGACGCGCCGGAGCCGTTCGGCGCCTGATTCCCGAGCGGCCGCCTCATGGCTCGTCCGACACCGTCTCGGCCGCCTGGTGCTCTCGCTCCGCGCGCGACGCCACCAGATGATGACGACGGGCATACGCCCAACCGCCCGCTGCCGCGAGCACGTCGACGATCGTGACGACGAACCGGGACACGATCGCGACGGCGGTGCCGGCCGACACCGGCATCGCCGACGCGAGGACAAGCGTCAGGATCGCGTCCCGCGCCCCGAGACCGGCGGGCAGGATCACCGTCAGCATGCCGAGCGACCCGGCGAGCGCGTAGCCGGTCAGCGAAGCCAGGGTCGCGCTCGCACCCGTGCCCACGGCGAGCGAGAGGACGAGGATGTGGCCGCCGAAGAGCAGCCAGGCCACGGCATACAGGACGACCGTCGTGAGGACGGCGCGAGCCGACAGCGACTGCTCGAGCGGCGGGCGGCGCAGGACCCGAAGCCCCAGCGCGATCATCCGGTTCAGCAAGGCGGGCCAGGCCAGCACAGCGAGCAACGGCACCGCCAACACCAGCCAGCCGGTGCCGCCGCTGGACTGCCGGAGCAGTAACGGCAGCGCGGGCAGACCGACGAGGATCCCCGTCAGCACCGAAAGGCCGATGGTGACGAGGCTGGCCACGCCGGTCCGGCGCCGCGGCACGTGCAGGTGCGACGCCATGTCGGCCTGGACCAGCACGGTCCAGACCGACCCGGGCAGGTACTTGCCCAGCTGACCCACGAAGAACACACCACCCGCCGGCGCCATGTGCAGCGGCGACCCGAGATCGGCGAGGACGACGCGCCAGCCGAGCATGGTCAGCCAGGTACCGAGCGCCGCGGGTGCGAACGACAGCAGCACCGCGCCGAGGCTGACGCGTTGCAGGTCCTGGCTGATCTCGGTCCAGTTCCGCGTGACGCCCCACACCAGCGCCACGACGACGGCCGCCGCGACGAGGAGGCGGACGGCCGCGAGCGCGCGTGACCGGGTCACGTCGGCGTCACCCTCGAGTCCGCCCGCCGGTCACCGGCGGCGCAGGGTGAGCCGGACCAGCCCGTATGCGGAGCCGGGGATCCGCTCGGGCCTGCCGGCGGCCGCGGTGCCGGCCGCTCGCATCCGGTGTCCGACCTCGCCGTCGAGATCGCCCACCAGGACGAACCCCTGCTCGTGGGCCCGGGCCACCACCGCCCGCACCTCCGCGGGCCCGAGCGCACCTTCGACCCCGGGCCGGCCGAGCGGCAGCGTCACGACGAACAGACCACCCGGGCGCAACGCCCACGCCACCTGGCTGAGCGCCTCGTCGACGTCGGAGTCGTCGCACCCCCCGGGGTGCACCCGCGCGACGACGTCGATCGTCGCCGGGTCGACGTCCAGCACGTCGTAGCCACCGCCCAGCACGGTCAACCCGAGGTGCACCGGTGCAAACCCGCAGGCTCGGGCCCATCGACCGAGCGGCGAGGCCGAGCCCGACTCGTCGACGATCAGCGCCGACCGGGGCTCGCCGTTCGCCGGTGCCCAGTCCGCCACCCGCACCACCGCGACCAGCGCCCCGAGCGCCGCCCAGGCCGCGATCCCGTCGCGGGCGCGGGGCAGTCCGAGCCGTCGCGCCTCGTCGCGGGCCTCGTCGACCTGCCAGCCGTCGGCGAGAACGTCGGTCGGCCGGACCCAGTCGGGCAGGTCCGCTCGGGTCAGGTCCAGCCGGGTGACTCGCCCGGCGGCCAGCCGCCGGGTCGCGGCCAGCGCCCCAGCCCCGAGCCGATGGCTCAGGCCGGTTGACTTCCCAGGGTGGGCTTCCGGCATGTCCGCGGCGGCCACATCGGCTCCGGCCAGCGCCTCGATGGCGCCCAGGTAGGTCGCCCAGGGCGCGCTGAGGGCCGGCGCCGGCGGGTCCGCGGCCGACGACGCCAGGCCGGTTCCGCGGGCTCCGACGGGCTCCGCGGCGGTGAGCGCCGGTATGCGTCGCCGCCGATCAGCGACGTTGCCGACGGCTGCCTCGTCGGTAGTCGCCACGCTCGGCTCCGGGACGAGGTCCGGCCGCTCCGCCGCATACACGCGCATCGCCCCGAGCCGAGTCGCGAGCGGCGCCTCCTCCCGACGGTGGACGAGGACGCCATGGACGCGGCCGAGGAGGGTGCCCAGCAGGTTGCGGCTGGCCGGGCCCGGCCGCGCCGGGAGCAGCCGGTCGCAAAGGACGACGCCTCGGGGCCCGCCGTCGACACCACCGGGCTCGGGGCGGCGGATCCCCGCGCCCTGCAGCAACGCGAGGTGCAGGGGGACCATCAGGGCACCGGTGTGGATGATGACCACCGCGTCGTACGCGCGCAGCCGCCATCCGGTGCGCAGCCAGGTGTCCGGGCGGTTCCAGGCGAGCGACCGGACCGTGCGCGGAAACGGCTCTCCCCCCACGGCGGAGCTCGTCGGAGGCGACCAGGACACGAGCGTGACGTCGTGTCCCGCGCGACTCAGCTGGTGGGCGAGGGCGACCGTGTGCGGCGCCATCCGGCCGGCGGCCGGGTTGGTCGGCCCGACGAGCGCGACGCGGAGGAACGCTGACTGCGGGTCTCGCGAAACGGGCGCGTTCGTGGTCCCTACGACACGGCCCCGCATGGCGCGAGCGTAGCCCGGCGGCTCCGTCGGCTCGCGGCGCCACTCGGATCCCGGATCGTCGCGGCGACGAGTGGCAGAGAGCAGGAGGCGTGGATACGCTCGAGAACCGTTTCTGTCGAGCGAAAGGTGCCCTTGGATGCGATCACTAGCAGCGTTGCCCGTGGCTCTCCTGGCTTCCGCCAGCTTCGTCGGAGGCGGGCTGGGGATGAGCTCGTCGGCCGTCTCGGCTGTCGCACCCTCGGCGGGCGCAGCGCAGTGCATCGCCGACTCCGGCGCCGACTCCGGAGCCACGAACTCCGGGGCGCGCGTGCGGGACGACGTCAAAGGCGCCCAGGAACCCAAGCTGTATCCCGACAACGAGGCGAACGCCTACGGCGTCATCAAGGACTCTCCGCGGATGCCGAACGGGAGCGTCCTCATCCCCACCGTGTTCCATGTGGTGTCCGACCACCAGCTGTCGGCCACGGAGCGGACCCGGTGGGAGACGCTCATCGCCGCCCAGATGAAGGTCTTGAACGACTCGTTCTCCGGACAGACGGCTCCGAACGCAGCGAACTCGCCCTTCCGCTTCGACCTGACGCACATCACGTACACCGTCAACGCGGAGTGGTACAAGGTGGTGCCAGGAAAGGTCGAGCGCGACATGAAGAAGGCGCTCTACGAAGGAGACTCGAGGACGCTCAACGTCTACACCGCGGACATCGGCGCCGGCCTGCTCGGGTGGTCGTACTTCCCCAAGGCCTACAACAACGGCCGGGACTACCTCGACGGCGTGGTCATGCTCGACGAGTCGATGCCGGGAGGCACGACCGATAAATACTCCGAGGGCGACACCCTGACCCACGAGGTGGGTCACTGGATGATGCTGGAGCACACCTTCAAGTCCGGGTGCTCGGCCTCCAACGACTTCGTGACCGATACACCCCGCGAGGCCTACCCGCAGTTCGACTGCCCGATCGGCGCCGACACCTGCGCCGCGCCGGGCCTCGACCCGATCCACAACTTCATGGACTACACGCAGGACTCCTGCATGAACATGTTCACGCCCGGGCAGGTCGAGCGAATGAACGACGCCTGGATCGCCTTCCGAGCGGGCGGCAACGGGTAACCGACCGCTCCTCGGAGCCACCGACGTGGGCGCTAGGGTCGAGCCGTGCCCACGCCGGCCGAGGTCCTCGCCTCGATGGTCGCCTCCGATCCGGGGCGCCCCCGCCTGACCTGCTACGACGACAGCCGCGGACCCAATCAGGGTGAGCGGGTCGAGCTGTCCGCCCGGGTGCTCGCCAACTGGGTGGCCAAGGCCGGCAACATGCTCCAGGACGACCTGGACGGCTCCCCCGCCACGACCGTCGGCCTCGACCTCCCGGCCCACTGGCGGGCCTTCTACTGGGCGCTCGCCGCCTGGTCCGTCGGCGCGACCGTCGTCGTCGGCAACGGCGCCGACACGTCCGACACGGTGGTCACGACGGACCACCACACCGCCGAACAGGTCGCCGAGAACGCCGGCCTCCCCGTGCTCGTCACCCTGCCGATGCTGGCCGCGGCCAACCTCGACGCCCCCCGAGACGTCGTGGACGAGGCCCGCGAGCTGCCCAACTACGGCGACGCCTTCACGCCCAACGAAGACCCCAACCTCGACGACCCCGCTCTCGTTTCCGGCGACGAGGCCCAGTCCTTCCGGCACGTCGTCGCTAGTCAGCCCGGCTGGGGCGCGAACCCCCGGGTCCGCGTCCCGGACGTCCTGCACCAGGCGCTCCTTGCCGCGCTCTCCGCCTGGGCGGCAGACGGTTCCGTCGTTCTGGTCCGTTCGCCGGACGGCGACCAGGCCAGGCGGCTCGCCCCGGAGAACATCACCGTCGACCTCAGCTGAGGTCGACGCGCAGCTCCGGCTCGGTCTTCGAGCGCACCTCGTCCTCGGTCACGCCCGGAGCCAGCTCGCGCAGCACCAGGCCGTCCGGCGTCACGTCGATCACCGCGAGGTCGGTGATGATCCGCTGCACGACACCGCGCCCGGTGTAAGGCAGCGAGCACTCGTTGACGATCTTGTAGGAACCATCCTTGGCCACGTGTTCCATGAGCACGATGACGTGCTTGGCGCCGTGCACCAGGTCCATGGCGCCGCCCATGCCCTTGACCATCTTCCCGGGGATCATCCAGTTGGCGATGTCACCGCCCTCCGACACCTGCATGGCGCCGAGGATCGCGGCGTCCACCTTGCCGCCGCGGATCATCCCGAAGGACGTCGCCGAGTCGAAGTAGGAGGCGCCGCGCCGGACGGTCACGGTCTCCTTGCCGGCGTTGATGAGGTCCGGGTCCTCGGTGCCGTCGTCGGGGTAAGCGCCGACGCCGAGAATCCCGTTCTCGGACTGCAGGACGATCTCGACGTCGTCGGGCACGTAGTTCGGCACCAGGGTGGGCAGGCCGATGCCGAGGTTGACGTACGCGCCGTCCCCGAGTTCCTGGGCGGCGCGGGCGGCCATCTCCTCACGAGTGAGTGGCATGGCTCAGGCCTCCTTCCGGCCGGCGGCCGGCCGTACGGTGCGGCGCTCGATCCGCTTGTCGGCGACCTGGTTTGCGTCCAGCGGCAGAACCCGCTGCACGTAGATCCCCGGCAGGTGCACCTGGTCCGGGTCGAGCTCACCCGGCTCGACGAGCTCCTCGACCTCGGCGACGGTGACCCGTCCGGCCATGGCGGCGAGCGGGTTGAAGTTGCGGGCCGACTTGTTGAAGACCAGGTTCCCGTGCCGGTCGCCCTTCCACGCCCGCACCAAGCCGAAGTCCGCGACGATGGCCGGTTCCAGGACGAACTCCTTGGAACCTTCGGCGGTGTCGAACTCGCGCACCTCCTTGGGCGGTGACGCCACCGCGACCGAGCCGTCCGCGGCATACCGCCAGGGCAACCCGCCCTCCGCGATCTGCGTGCCGACCCCGGTCGCGGTGAAGAACGCCGGTATGCCTGAGCCTCCCGCCCGGAGCCGCTCGGCCAGCGTGCCTTGCGGGGTCAGCTCGACCTCCAGCTCGCCGGCGAGATACTGGCGGGCGAACTCCTTGTTCTCGCCTACGTAAGACGCGACCATGCGTCGGATCCTTTTGTCCCGCAAAAGGATTCCGAGACCCCAGTCGTCCACGCCGCAGTTGTTGGAGATCGCCTCGAGGTCGGTGACGCCCGCGTCGTGGATGGCACGAATGAGCACGCTGGGGATGCCGCACAGCCCGAAGCCGCCGACCGACAGCGTCATCCCGTCGGTGATGCCCTCGATCGCCGAGGCCGGGCTGGAGACCACCTTGTCCATGGCCCGGACTCTAGCCGCCGGATCTCACCTTCCGGGCGGGGCCCGGCCCCACGCATACCCCCGATGCCTGTGGTCAGGGCACATCTGAAGGATTCGTCGGGCAACGGCGCCGCGTGAGACCATGGACCGCCATGCCCACCGAAGACGACGTCCGGGCCGTCGACGATCGCGGCGCCTATGTCGTCGACACCAGGAGCCGGTTGCGCCGGCGCTCCAAGGGTCGTCCCCTGCCGCCGCTGAAGCCCGCGGGCACCTATGCCGACGAAGACGACAGCCCACCGCCGCCGCCCCAACCCGAACCGGCCACCTCTGCGCCCGCCCCGCGACGACCACGGCGGACCGGCCGGAACGTGCTGATCGTCGTGCTCGTCGTCGTCATACTTTGGCTGGCGTTCCTCGTCTGGGTGCCGCTGAACGCCTGGGGAAACGTGAGCCGGGTCGACAACAACCCGTCCGGCGATCGGCCGGTCGACAACGGCGGGTCCAACTACCTGCTGGTCGGCTCGGACAGCCGAGAGGGGCTGACCCCCGAGCAGCAGAACAGCCTGAACGGCGGTGGGCCGGCCGAGGGCAAGCGGACCGACTCGATCATCCTCGTGCACGTCCCCGCCAACGGCGGCAAGGCGGCGATGATCTCGATCCCACGTGATTCCTACGTCCCGATCCCGGGCCACGGCAGCAACAAGATCAACGCCGCGTTCGCCTTCGGGGGGGCCAAGCTGCTCACCCAGACCGTCGAGCAGGTCACCGGCGTCCACGTCGACGGGTACCTCGAGATCGGGTTCGCCGGGTTCGCGAGCGTCGTCGACAGCCTCGGCGGCGTCGACGTGTGCGTGCCGTTCGACATGAAGGACCAGGACGCCGCGATCGACCTCAAGCAGGGCTGCCAGACCCTCGACGGGCCAACCGCCCTCGGGTACGTGCGCGCTCGCAAGTCCGACCCGCGCGGCGACATCGGCCGGGCGGAGCGGCAGCGGCAGTTCCTCGGCGCGCTGCTGAAGAAGGCCGCGACTCCGGCCACCGTGCTCATCCCCTGGCGCTACAAGTCGTTCGCGGACGCCGCGGCGTCCGGTCTCGAGGTCGGAGAGACGACGTCGTTCGGTGACGCGGTCAAGATGCTCCAGGCGCTGCGCGGCGTCGACGGCGGAGACACGCTGTCGCTCGTCGTCCCCGTCGAGTCCGCAGCTCTGCAGACCGCGAACGCCGGCGTGGCCGTGAAGTGGAACAGCGCGCAGGCCAAGGCGCTGTTCTCCGCTATCCAACAGGACCAGCCGCTGACCACCCCGCCGGCCGGAACCGTCCCGGGCTGATCCCGGCGTCTCACCCACCGTAGGTGACGCGACCAGTTCGGGCACCATCCGAGGATGGCGCCATGAGTCGAAACTCCGCAGGGTCCGTCGCAGCTAGCTGGGGCAGTGCGTTCGCCGGCGCCATGCTCATGGTCGTCGGCCTCTTCCAGTTCTTCCAGGGCCTGACCGCAGTCGTCAACGGCAGCCAGTTCTTCGTGACGACGCCGAACTTCATCTTCCAGCTCAACACCACGACGTGGGGATGGATCCACCTGATCCTCGGGATCATCGTCGCGGCGGCAGGCCTGTTCATCTTCACCGGAAACGTCGTCGCTCGCGGGCTCGGCATCTTCCTGGCCGGGCTGCAGGCGGTGGTGAACTTCTTGTGGCTGCCGTACTACCCGGTGTGGGGCCTCGTGATCATCGCCCTCGACGTCTTCATCATCTGGTCGCTGGCGACCACCCGGTTGTCCGAAAAGGTCTAGCGCGCCTACTTCAGCAGCTGACGCGCCATCACCACCCGCTGGATCTGGTTGGTTCCCTCGTAGATCTGGGTGATCTTCGCGTCGCGCATCATCCGCTCCAGCGGGTAGTCCTTGACGTACCCCGCTCCGCCGAGCAGCTGCACGGCGTCGGTCGTGATCCGCATGGCGACGTCCGACGCGTAGCACTTGGCTGCCGCACCGAAGAACGGCAGGTCGGGGTCACCGCGCTCGGACTTCGCGGCCGCGACGTAGACCATCTGCCGCGCCGCCTCGAGGGTCATCGCCATGTCTGCGAGCATGAACTGAATCCCCTGGAAGTCGGCGATCCGCGTCCCGAACTGGCGCCGTTCCTTCACATAGTCGATGGCCAGATCCAAAGCGCCCTGGGCGATCCCGACCGCCTGCGCCCCGATCGTCACCCGAGTGTGGTCCAGCGTCCGCAACGCGATCTTCAGCCCCTCTCCGGGCGAGCCGACCATCCGATCGCCAGGGATCCGGCAGTCCTCGAAGTGCAGCTCCCGCGTCGGCGAGCCCTTGATCCCGAGCTTGCGCTCTTTCTCGCCGAAGGAGAAGCCGGGGTCCGCCTTCTCGACGACGAACGCCGAGACGTTCGCCCCGCGCCGCCCGTCCTGGTCGGTCACCGCTAGCACCGTGTAGTACTCGGAAACGCCCGCGTTGGTGATCCACGACTTCTGGCCGTTCAGGACCCAGTCGTCACCGTCCGGCCGGGCGCGTGTCTTCATCGCCGCCGTGTCGGAACCGGCCTCCCGCTCGGACAGCCCGTAGGAGAACATCGCCTCCCCGCGCGCCAGCGGCGGCAGGTACCTGGCCTTGAGCTCCTCGGACCCGGCCAGGATCACCGGCATCGAGCCCAGCTTGTTGACCGCCGGGATCAGCGACGACGACGCGCAGACCCGGGCGACCTCCTCGATGACGATGCAGGTGGCAAGGGCGTCCGCGCCGACGCCGTCGTACTCCTCGGGGACGTGCGGCGCGAAGAAGTCACTGGCCACCAGCGCGTCGTGCGCCTCCTGCGGATAGCGGGACTGCTCGTCGACCTCGGCCGCATACGGGGCAATCTTGTCCTCCGCGAGCGCCCGCACCGCCTCCCGGACCGCCTCGTGCTCCTCGGACAGCTGGTACAGGTCGAACGCCCCGGTGCTCACCCGCCCAGGTTACCGCCGGGTATGCGCCCTGCCGTCGGCCCGGTTCAGGCGGCCGCCATGGCCGGGAGACCGGGGTCGACGCCAGTAAGCCGGACCGCCAGCTCCCACAGCGCGCACTGAGTGTCGAGGTCCCGCGATGCGGCCGACGAGCCGACGATCCGCGGTGGCCCGGTCTGCTCCAGAGGACCCGAGGGACCCACGTAGCTGCCGCCCGGAAGGTCGAGTGCCGTTGCCGCGTAAAGGGTCGGCAGCGCGCCGCCGGCGGCGTCCTGTACCAGGCCGATCCGCTGCATCCAGTCCTGACCGGTACTGGCGGCGGCGCCGAGGTGTCGCTGCAGGTTCGTCGCCGCATACCCCGGATGCGCCGCGATCGAGCGCACCGGCGATCCGGCGAGAAGGAGCCTCCGCTGCAGCTCGTAGGCGAACATGAGGTCGGCGAGCTTGCTCTGCCCGTACGCGATCCAGCGCTGGTAGCGCCGGTGCTCGAAGTTCGGGTCGCGCAGGTCGATCCGGCCCATCCGGTGCACTCCCGACGACAGGGTCACGACCCGGTCGGTGACCCGCGCCAGGAGCAGCCCGGTCAGCGCGAAGTGGCCGAGGAAGTTCGTGCCGAACTGGCTCTCGAACCCGTCCACCGTACGGGCGAAGGGCACCGCCATGATGCCGGCGTTGTTGACGAGCACGTCGATCGGCCCGTCCCACGCGGAGGCGAAGGCCCGAACGGACGCGAGCGAGCCGAGGTCGAGCTCGCGGACCTCGGCGCCGTCACCAACCTCGGGCCGCACGGCCTCCGCTTTGGCCAGGTTGCGACTGGCCATGACGACGCGAGCACCCTTGCGCGTCAACCCTTTCGCCGCCTCCAGTCCGATGCCGGAGTTGGCGCCGGTGATCAGAAACACCCGGCCGGACTGGTCCGGCATGTCGGAGAGGCGCCAGACCATCAGGAAGCTCGCAGTTCCGGGATGACGGTCTTCTCGAAGAGCTCGATGCCCGACGTGTCGTAGGCCCCCTCCATGAAATTGGTGATGGCGTACGTCATCCCAGCACGCTCCAAGGCGCGGAAGGTCTCCACGATCTGCTCGGGAGTGCCGACCGCCGGGCCGGTGCGATACGTATGCGCCTGCGTCCGAAGCCTCGCCTCGGAGACCCCAGCCCGGCGGTAGTGGTCCTCGATCCAGGCCAGCCGATCCTGGACGTCCTTTTCGGTCTCCCCGATGACGACGTTGTAGTCCGCGCTCCGAACGATCGAGCCGAAGTCGCGACCGACGTCCTTGCAGTGTCGCTCGAGGACCGCGCTCTTGGCGGCGAACCCCTTGGGGGTGGGGTCGAAGTTCGTGTAGTCCGCGTACTCCGCGGCAATCCGAAGGGTGACCTTCTCGCCCCCACCGGCGATCCAGATCGGGATGCCGTTGGCGGCGGACCCGGGCTTCGTCGTGCCCTGAAGCGGGCGCGGCTGCCCGATGGCGCCGTCAACCTGGAAGTACTCTCCCGAGTGGGTCGCGACACCCTTGGTCCACATCTGGCGGAAGATCTCGACACCGTCGCGAAGCCGGCCAAGTCGCTTACGTGCAGCCGGAAATCCGTAGCCGTAAGCCCGCCACTCGTGCTCGTACCAGCCGCCGCCGATCCCCATCTCCACACGGCCGCCGGAGATGACGTCGATCGTCGCCGCGACCTTCGCCAGGTAGGCGGGGTTCCGGTACGACATGCACGTGCACATCTGCCCGAGCCGGACCCGGGTCGTCGCGGCGCCGAAGCCCGCCATGAGCGACCACGCCTCGTGGGTCGCCTCCTCGGACGGCTGCGGCACGGTGTGGAAGTGGTCGAACACCCAGATCGACTCCCAGTCGGGGTTGTCGTCGGCGCGCCGGGCCAGCCGCAGCATCGTCTCCCACTGGTCCTCCGGGGCGATGCCGACGAGGTCCATCCGCCAGCCCTGCGGGACGAAGATGCCGAATCTCATGTCTCGCATCATGTCACCGGAGTCCGAGTCCCTCTCGTCGGGCGGTTCCCAGGTGACGGTGCTTGGATTTCCTCGTGACGAAGTACGACAACGACCACGTCGTCATCCGCGACCTGCTCAACACCCGCGCCACGTGGGCGGTGGTCGGTCTGTCGACGAACCGCGCGCGAACCGCATACTCGATCGCCCAGTTCCTCAAGGTCGAGCTCGGTATGCGCGTCGTCCCGATCCACCCGCGGGCCGAGACGGTCTTCGGTTCGGCCGGGTATGCGACGCTCGCCGACGTCCCGAACGGCACCTCCGTGCACGTCGTCGACTGTTTTGTGAACTCCTCAAAGGTGGGCGCCGTGGTCGACCAGGCCATCGCGGAGAAGGACCGGCTCAACATCGCGGCAGTGTGGCTTCAGCTGGGCGTCGTCGACCAAGCAGCGGCCCGGCGGGCCCGCGCGGCGGGGCTGGCCGTCGTCATGGACGCCTGCCCCCGGATCGAGTACCCCCGCCTGCAGCCCGGCGACGGCGCGGGCGTGATCGCCGGTTAGTCCAGCTCGCTGGCGCGCTCGCGGAGCGCGCGGCCCTTGGCGAGCGCGGATTCGCGCAGCTCCGCCTGGAACTCGACCATCGCCGCGCGGATGCGTGCGGCGTCCTCGCCCTCACCCGCACCGAGGATGCGCGCCGCCAGCAGTCCGGCGTTCCGGGCGCCGCCGATCGACACCGTCGCCACGGGAACGCCGGCGGGCATCTGGACGATCGACAGCAGGGAGTCCATGCCGTCGAGGTGGACCAACGGAACCGGGACCCCGATGACCGGCAGCGGCGTGACCGACGCCAGCATCCCCGGCAGGTGGGCGGCACCCCCGGCCCCTGCGACGATGACCCGGAGGCCTCGGTCTACCGCCGACCGCCCGTACTCGAGCATGTCGTCGGGCATCCGGTGCGCGGAGACGACATCTGCCTCGTAGGCAATCGCCAGCTCCTGCAACGCGATTGCCGCCTTCTCCATGACCGGCCAGTCGCTGTCGCTGCCCATGACTATCCCGACCAGCGGCGTCTCACTCATCGATGGCTCCTGCCAGGAAGTCCGCGGCGTGGGTGGCCCGCGCCCGCGCGTCGCCGAGGGACCTCCCGCTGACGTTGACGTGACCGATCTTGCGGCCGGGCCGGACCGGCTTGCCGTAGAGGTGCACCTTGACGGCCGGGTCGCGGGCCATGACGTGGCGGTAAGCGCTATACAGCTCCTCGTGGCCGGCGCCCAGCACGTTGGCCATGACCGTCCAGGGCGCCCGGGTCCGGGGGTCGCCGAGCGGCAGGTCGAGCACCGCACGCAGGTGCTGTTCGAACTGGCTTGTGACGGCGCCGTCCATCGACCAGTGGCCGCTGTTGTGGGGGCGCATGGCCAGCTCGTTCACGAGGTATGCGGGAGAGCCGCCGGTCTCCGGGGCCGGCACCTCGAACATCTCGACGGCCAGTACCCCGGTGACGCCGAGCTCGCCGGCGATCGTGAGCCCCGCCGCCGTGGCCGCGGCGGCGAGCCCCGGTTGGATCGCCGGCGCGGGTGCGAGCACCTCGGTGCAGATCCCGTCAGCCTGCACCGTCTCGACCACGGGCCAGGCGGCGGCCTGTCCCGACGGGCTCCGAGCGACGAGAACGGCCAGCTCACGGGAGAACGCGACCCGCTCCTCGAGGAGCACCCCGTCCTCCAGGGGTCCGGGTGTCCCGACCGCGGCCAGCCAGTCGTCCAGGTCCGCAGCCCGCTCGACGACACGGATCCCCTTGCCGTCGTAGCCGCCCCGCGGCATCTTGGCAACGACCGGCCAGCCCACCGTCCCCGCGAACACCTCGACGTCGGAGGGCCTGCGGGCCGCCGTCCAGCGCGGGGCCGGCACTGCCAGCTCCGTCAGCCGCGTCCGCATCGCCAGCTTGTCTTGAGCGAACCGCAGCGCCGTCGGAGCCGGGTGGAGCGGGATGCCGTCGGCCTCGAGCGCGGCGAGCACGTCCGGCGGCACGTGCTCGTGATCGAAGGTCACCACGTCACAGCGGCGCGCGAAGGCGCATACCGCCTCGAGGTCCGTAGGCGAGCCGACGGGTGCCGAGGGCACCACCAGGGCGGCCGCCTCGTCCGCCGCGCCGACGAGCACGCTCAACTGCACGCCCAGCTCGACTGCCGGTCCCTGCATCATGCGAGCCAGCTGTCCTCCGCCGATCACACCGACGACCGGGAAGCCCCCCGGAGCCCGCCGGGGCGGTGAGTCTGGCGCGGCGCTCACGGCACGCGAGCCTAGCTGTGGAGAACGCGCCGTTCGGCATGGTGTCAAAGTGGGCGGCGCTCGGTTTGGGTATGTAGCATCTCCGGGTGCTCGCCTCCCCCAGGCCCGGCCTCTTCGACCGGATCCGCGACGTCGTCGACATCTTCTGGCGGGAGGTGGCCAAGTTCGGTGTGATCGGCGCCATCGCCTTTCTCATCGACTTCGGCGGCTTCAACCTGCTCTTCTACGGTCCACTCGCGGGTCACCTGACGACGTCGAAGATCATCTCGGGCGTCGCCGCGACGGCGTTCGCGTGGGTCGGGAACCGGTTGTGGACCTTCCGGCACCGTCGCAGCCGGCCGGCCCACCGCGAGGCGATGTTGTTCTTCGTCGTCAACGGCATCGGCCTCCTCATCTCGACGTTGTGGCTGAACTTCTCCCATGACGTTCTCAACCTCACCTCGCGGGGGGCAGTCAACCTCAACACGATCATCGGCATCGGGCTGGCGACGATCTTCCGGTTCTGGGCGTACCGCCAGTTCGTCTTCGCCGGTGAGCACGTCGGCGACCCCGAGCCGGAAGTGGTCGGCGTCGCGGGTCCGCCGAGGGCGTCGGACGAGCAGAGCCCCCGCCGCCCCTGACCTGCGACGCCGCGACTGGGCGCGCGGTGCATTTTCGAGGTTCGAGCATTTTCGTCACTCGACGGACACGCTCGAACGTGTCCGCGCCGTGACGACAATGCGCGGTTCCTTCTATCGCTGGCCGACCTGGGGCCTCTTCAGCACGAGCGACGCGTTGGCCGCCGGCCTGACCAAGCGGGCACTCGCTCGAATGGCCGACGACGGCCAGCTCATCCATCTCGGGCGCGGTTGGTGTGCCTGCCCGCTGTCGTGGCGATGCCTGATTCCCTCAGCTGACGAAGATGCTCGAACCCTTTGGTTGGCCCGCGAACCGGCCGAGCCTCAGCGCCCGTCGGCCTCGGAAAGGAACAGCGCGAACCGCGCAGGCTGGGCCGACACGAGGTCGAGCCGTCCGCCGTTGGACTCCGCGAGGTCGCGCGCCAGTGCCAGGCCCAGCCCTGTGCTGTGGCCACGCCCGCTGCTGACCGAGCGCTCGAAGATGTGGGGGGCGATTGTCGCGGGTACCCCGTCGCCCTGGTCGCTCACCTCGACGACCACCGACGGACCGCTCCGCCGCGCCTGCATCTCGACGGTGCCGCGCCCGTGCACCAGGGAGTTCTCGAGCAGGGTGCTCAGCACCTGGCTCAGCGCAACCGGTGTGGACTTGACCACCAGGCCGCGCTCACCGTGGACCCGGACGCTGCGCCGGGCCTGCTCGAACGCCGGCTGCCACTCGCGCTGCAGCGCCGCGATCACGGAGTCGAGCGACACCTCGGGCCGCGGCGCGTCGTTGCTGCGGCGGCTGCGCATGAGGAGGTCGTCGACGACGCGGGTCAGCCGCTCGACCTGCTCCATGGCGATCCCGGCCTCCTCGTGGACGACCTCCGGATCGTCCGACACCGAGATCTCCTCGAGCCGCATGAGCAGCGCCGTGAGCGGCGTCCGCAGCTGGTGCGAGGCGTCTGAGGCGAACTCGCGCTCAGCCGCGAGCGACTTGGTCACTTGCTGGGCGCTGCGGGTCAGAACCACCGAGACCCGGTCGACCTCGGGGATGTCGGAGCGGATCGGGTCGAGCTTCGTCGTCCCCTCGCCGAGCTGCTCGGCCGCCTCAGCGAGCCGGGTGAGCGGCTCGGCCAGGCGGCGGGACATCCGCTGGACCAGCGCCAGGGCCACCGCGACGATCACCAGAGCGATGACGAGCACACCACCCAGCAGCTGCAGGCTCCGGTCGATCGCCGTCTGAGCGAGCCACGTGACCACGAGACCCGGACGCTGCGTGACGACCCAGACCCCGAGCACCGACAGTGGGAGCAGGACGACCAGCATCGCCGCGATCACCGCATACGCCGTGGTGCGCACGAGCTGGCGGCGCATCCGGGATCAGTCCTCGGAGCGCTCGAACCGGAAGCCGACGCCACGCACGGTCGAGATGTACCGCGGCTGGGTCGCGTCGTCACCGAGCTTCCGGCGCAGGACGCTGATGTGCATGTCGAGGGTCTTGGTCGAGCCGAACCAGGCGGTCTCCCAGATCTCGCGCATGAGCTGCTCGCGCGACACGACCTTGCCCTGCTCGCGCACGAGCACGCGAAGCAGGTCGAACTCCTTGGCGGTCAGCTGCATCTCCTGGTCCTTGAACCAGGCCCGCCGGCCCTCGGGGTCGATGCGCAGCTGGTCGCTCGTCGGCGAGGCCTCTGTAGGGTTGCGGCGCAGCAATGCGCGAACCCGGGCCAGCAGCTCGGCCAGCCGGAACGGCTTGGTGACGTAGTCGTCCGCACCGGCGTCCAACCCTACGACGGTGTCCACCTCGTCGGCGCGGGCCGTGAGGATGAGGACCGGCACCGACTTTCCGAGCGCCCGGATCCGGCGGCACACCTCGAGGCCGTCGATGTAGGGCAGGCCGAGGTCGAGCACCACGAGGTCAGGGTTGTCGCGCGCACCCTCGAGCGCGGTCCGCCCGTCGGCGCGCACGTCGACGTCGTACCCCTCCCGCCGCAACGCTCGCGCGAGCGGCTCGGAGATGGCGGGGTCATCCTCCGCCAGCAGCACCCGGGTCACGGATCGAGCCTATCGGTCGGGCAGTCACCGACCAGGCCACCGCGGGGCGCGCCGTTCCGCGAACGCCGCGACGCCCTCGGCCCGGTCACCGCTGAACGCGGTCGCCCGCCAGCAGGCGTCCTCGACCTCGAGACCGGCAGCCAGGTCGACGTCCGCACCCAGACGCATGGCGCGCTTGGCCTGGCGCAGCCCGACCGGCGAGTTGGCCGCGACTGCTCGAGCCAGTTCGAGCGCCCGCTCGCGGGCGGTCCCGGCCGGCACGACCTCGTCGACTCCGCCAAGGGCCAGTGCCTCGGGCGCAGGAAGGCGGCGCGCCGTGAAGACGAGGGACGCCGCCCGGGACCAGCCGATCCGCCGCGTCAGCAGCTGGGTGCCGCCTCCCCCAGGGATGACACCCACCGAGACCTCGGGCAGGCCCACGGTCGCGGTCTCACCGGCGATGATCAGGTCGCAGGACAGCGCCAGCTCGTAGCCTCCGCCCAGGGCGTACCCCTCCACCGCGGCGATCGCGGGGACCGGCAGGTCGAGCACCCCGCGGTATGCGGCCCGCGCCACCGGCCGCTGCTGCACCAGGTCGGCGTCGGTGAAAGCATTGCGCTCCTTGAGGTCCGCGCCCACACAGAACGCGCGGTCCTGGCTCGACCGCAGGACGACGCACCGCACCTCGGGGTCGGCGGCCACCCGGGCAGTGACCTCGGAGATGGCCGTCGCCATCGCGGTCGACACGGCGTTCAGCGCCTCCGGCCGGTCGAGCACGATCTCGACCACGTGGCCATCGCCGTCGGCCTCGATCCGGACCAAGGCGTCGACTTCCGACGTCATCGCCTCTCCTCCACGTCGTCGGGTCCGAGCACCAGGCCGGACTCTGCGGCCGACGTCACCCGGCGGACGGCGGTAGTGGCCCTCGCCAGCAGGTACGGCTCGACCTTGCCGACGCCGCGCAGGGTCCGCGGCCGCAAGGGCCTGAGCTCGAATCCCGAGACGTCGTCGAGCGAGTCGGCCACGACCTCATCGACGAGGACGCTGCCAGGGTGGGCGATGGCGGTGAGGCGGGCCGCCCGGTTCACCGCCGTTCCGAAGACGTCCCCGAGCTTGGGCATGACCCGGCCCGCGGCCAGTCCGACGCGCAGGTCCGGCAGCAGCTCGTCGCTGGCGATGGCCTCGACGAGGTCGATGGCGGTCGCGGCGGCCGGGGCGGCGTTGCGGTTCGAGAAGAGGATCTCGTCGCCGACCGTCTTGACGATCCGCCCGCCGTGCGCGGTCACGACGTCGGCGCTCAGCGCCTCGAACCGCTTGACGATCTCCGACAGCTCGCGTTCCGTCGACTTGCGCACCAGCGTGCTGAACGCGACGAGGTCGGCAAACCCGATGTGCCGGTAGATCCCCTCCTCGGCCGTCTCCGGCTCGGCGTCCGTGAGAAGTCGGGAGACGGCGTCCGCGAGATGGCGTCGCCACGCATACACCAGGAGCGGCTCGAGGTCGTCGGCCAGGTCGACGAGGTACCGCGCGGTCGCCTGCGCCGTGGCTCGTGACGAGTGGTCGGCCGAGAGGTCGCCGGCCGCCTCCCGCTCCGCCTCGATGGACTCGGCGACGAGCTGCACCTGCCAGGAGGCCAGCCGGTCGGCGGTCCGCGCGAAGGCCCGAGTCAGCTGGAGGGCGGTCGCCTCGTCGAGGTCGCCGTGCCGAACCAGCCCGGCCACGACCGTGAGCGCGTCGACATCGGCCCGGGTGAACAGCAGCTCGTCGTTGTTGACGAGTGGGAATCCGAGGGCCTGCCAGAACCGGCGCGCGTTGTTCAAGCTCACGTGGGCGTCGCGGCTGACGTCGTGCCGGCTCAGCTCCAGCGGTCGCGCCAGCAGGGCAGCCGTGACGTCCTCCAGGTCCTGTCCGGTCACGGCCGCCTCGTCCCGGGCCGCGTCGGCCGGCGGCGTCTCGCCCATACGAGCATCATGCCAACGGCAGAGGCCCTGTCACCTCGCCGATCGGAGATGCGTGACGTCGCCAGCGGCCCAGGAGCGCCGCCCGTCCGCGCCCTCGATCACCAGCCGGCCGTCGTCGTCGACGCCCACGGCCCTGCCGAGGACGTCGGCTCCCTGCGGCCGGCTCAGGACGACCTCCTGCCCCACGGTGCCGCACCGCCGTCGGTATGCGTCGCGAAGCCCAACCTCGTCGCCACCGGTCAGGGACGCATACCAGCGCACCAACGCGGAGAGGTATGCGGCCACGAGCCGGTTCCGGTCGATCTCGCCGGCTCCCGCGAGTCGCAGGGACGTCGCACTGTCGACGGGCAGCTGGTCGCGGTCCTGGTCCACGTTGATGCCGGCTCCGACGACGACGCACTCCTCGGCCGGGCCGGTCACGACCTCGCACAGGACGCCGCAGACCTTGCGGTCGGCGTCGTCAGGAAGCAGGACGTCGTTCGGCCACTTGAGGTCGGTGGCCAGACCAGTGATCGAGGACACCGCCTCGGCGACGGACAGGCCGGCCAGCAGGGGCATCCACCCCTGCCCGTGCGGGGGGACGGGCAACGTCGCCGACACCGCTACCGACGTTCCCGGCGGAGCCTCCCAGGTGCGGGCCAGGCGGCCACGGCCCTCGCTCTGGTGGTCGGCGACGACGATGTGCCACGGCACGGCGAGGAGTGCCGCGCGCGCGTTGGTCGAGGCGATCGTCGCGTGGTGCTCGACGTCACTCCAGGGCGAGCCCCTGGTGACCAACGCCGCAGCCAGCGCGTCGCGATCGAGGGAACCGGCCACGAGAGGCAAGGCTAGGCGGGGTCCCCGCGAAGTATCGGAGCGAAGCGGAGAACTTCGTGGGGTGACTAGGCGGGGTCCCCGCGAAGTATCGGAGCGAAGCGGAGAACTTCGTGGGGTGACTAGGCGGGGTCCCCGCGAAGTATCGGAGCGAAGCGGAGAACTTCGTGGGGTGACTAGGCGGGGTCCCCGCGAAGTATCGGAGGGAAGCGGAGAACTTCGTGGGGTGACTAGGCTCCGCTGCATGCCCACCGAGGAGGAGCCGGAGCCCGACCTCTCCACGACCGCGGGGAAGCTGGCCGACCTGAAGCGCCGGGTGGCGGAGGTCGCCCACGCCGGGTCGGAGCGCGCGGTCGAGAAGCAGCACGCCCGCGGGAAGAAGACCGCTCGCGAACGTCTCGAGATGCTCCTCGACAAGGGGACGTTCATCGAGATGGACAAGTACGCGCGACACCGCAGCACCGCCTTCGGCCAGGAGAAGAACCGGCCGTACGGCGACGGTGTGGTCACCGGCTACGGACAGATCGACGGGCGCCAGGTGGCGGTGTTCGCCCAGGACTTCACGGTGTTCGGCGGCTCGCTCGGCCAGGTCTTCGGGGAGAAGATCGTCAAGGTCATGGACTTCGCCATGAAGATCGGCTGTCCCGTGGTCGGGCTCAACGACTCCGGTGGCGCGCGGATCCAGGAGGGCGTCGTCAGCCTCGGCCTCTACGGCGAGATCTTCCGGCGCAACGTCCACGCCAGCGGGGTCATCCCACAGATCTCGCTCATCATGGGGCCGTGCGCGGGCGGCGCGGTCTACTCCCCCGCGATCACCGACTTCACCGTGATGGTCGACCAGACCTCGCACATGTTCATCACCGGTCCGGACGTCATCAAGACGGTCACCGGAGAGGACGTCGCCTTCGAGGACCTCGGCGGGGCGCGCACCCACAACACGAAGTCCGGGGTCGCGCACTACATGGGCACCGACGAGCAGGACGCGATCGATTACGTCAAGGCCCTGCTCTCCTACCTGCCGTCGAACAACCTCGAGGAGCCACCCGCATACGAGCCCTCGGCCGGCGGTGCCGATCTCGACGTGACCGAGGAGGACCGCTGGCTCGACACCTGCATCCCCGACAGCCCCAACCAGCCGTACGACATGCACGAGATCATCCGGCACGTCGTGGACGACGAGGAGTTCCTCGAGGTGCAGCCCATCTTCGCGCCGAACATCATCACCGGCTTCGCGCGCGTCGACGGGATGGCGATCGGAGTCGTGGCCAACCAGCCGATGCAGTTCGCCGGCTGCCTCGACATCGACGCGTCGGAGAAGGCGGCCCGGTTCGTGCGGACCTGCGACGCATTCAACCTGCCGGTGCTCACCTTCGTCGACGTGCCCGGGTTCCTGCCGGGCACCGACCAGGAGTGGGACGGCATCATCCGCCGCGGCGCCAAGCTCATCTACGCGTATGCGGAGGCGACGGTGCCGCTCGTCACCGTCATCACCCGCAAGGCGTACGGGGGCGCGTACGACGTCATGGGGTCGAAGCACCTGGGGGCCGACATCAACCTCGCCTGGCCGACCGCCCAGATCGCCGTGATGGGCGCCCAGGGTGCGGTGAACATCTTGTACCGCAAGGAGATCGCCGCTGCGCAGGCCGCGGGGCGCGATGTCGACGAGGTACGCGCGGCGTTCGTGCAGGAGTACGAGGAGCGTCTGGCCAACCCGTACGTCGCGGCCGAGCGGGGCTACATCGACACGGTGATCTCGCCGTCCAACACCCGGATGAACGTGACGCGGGCGTTGCGCGCACTCAAGAACAAGCGCGAGACGCTGCCGCCCAAGAAGCACGGGAACATCCCCTTATGAGCCCCGACGAATCCCCGCCCTTGGTGAAGGTGATCCGGGGCAACCCGAACGACGAAGAGCTGGCCGCGCTGGTGGCTCTACTCGTCGCCGCCGGCAGCAACGCTCCTGCGGAACCGGCTGCGCCACAACGACGCTGGGCCTCACCCGCGACGCGATTGCGCTCTGCCGCGTACGGCCCCCGACCCGGAGGCTGGCGGGCGTCCGGTCTGCCGCGCTGAGCGTGCTCCGGTCCGGGCATCCCGGATCCAGCGGCTCACAGGCCGCAGCATAGACATGGTGATGTCGTCGTCCCGTCGACGAGGAGGCTCCCGAAAGCAGCAAGCGGGCTCTCACAGGGCAACGAGTTAGGTTGGCGAGCATGCCTCGTGTCGCGGTCCTGCACCCGGGAGACATGGGTGCCGTCGTCGGCGGCGACCTGGTCGACATTGGCGCGGACGTCCGATGGCTATCGGCGGGCCGCAGCACTGGAACCCGCGACCGCGCCGCGGCGGCCCGGCTCCGCGAGGCTGAGAACCTCGACGACGTCGACCTGGTCATCTCGCTGTGCCCCCCCGGCGCGGCGGTCGACGTCGCCCGGTCGGTCGCCGGGTTCCGCGGCCTGTACCTGGACGCCAACGCCGTCGGTCCGCGCACCGCCCGCGAGATCGCCTGGATCGTGACGGGGGAGGGCGCCCGGTACGTCGACGGCGCAGTCATCGGGCCGCCACCGACCTCGACAGGCACGACCCGGCTGTACCTGTCCGGTGCGGCCGCCCGGGAGGTCGCCGAGCTGTTCGCGGGCACCCGGCTCGACACCCGGGTCATGGAGTCGGGACCCTACGGGGCGTCGGCGCTCAAGATGACCTACGCCGCGTGGACCAAGGCCGGCGGCGCGCTCCTGATGGCCGCCCGCGCCACCGCCGCCAAGCAGGGGGTCGAGGCCGACCTCCTCGCCGAGTGGGCCATCTCGCAACCCGGCGCGGAGGAGCGGTCGGAAGCGGCCGAGCGCTCGGCCCGAGCGAAGGGATGGCGCTGGGAGGCTGAGATGCTGGAGATCGCACGCACGTTCGGCGACTCCGGACAGCCCGAGGGTTTCGGGCGGGGCGCCTCGGAGGTGTTTCGCCGGTTCCCACGTCCACCGAGCTAGCGACGCCGTCGATAGCCGCGGACCGCCCGCACCTCCCCGGACTTCGGGTAGGAGCCGTCCGTTGCGGCAGAGCGGAACTCGAAGAGATCGACCATGAGCTGCATCGGATACGTCACGCCCTGATCCACGGCGCGCACCAGGTCGTCGTCGACGTAGAAGCGGACGCGGGTGGCGTCCCACTCCGCCGAGTAGGTGTGCCAGACGGTCGCATCCAGCGCGACCGTGACGCGCGCCATGTCGTCACGCAGGCGCGGGTCCTGGTGGGCCTTGACGCCGATGCTCAGCTCTGACGTCTCCGTGCCGACGGAGTCGCCGAAGAGCTCGACGACGCAGATCTCACCCGAGTCGTCGGATGACTCCTTCTCGAACCCGATCAACCAGAACGCGAGCATGGTGGTCGGGTCGACGACCGTGCGCATCTCCGCCTCGACCAGACCCTCGCGGGGCGCGTAGAGCGGCCGGTCCGGCTGGGGACTCACGACGAACAGCCCCTCTACGTGGCGGTGCTGGCCGCGTGGCGACCCGAGCGGCCCTGACCAGGTGCCGGACTGGAGGTTGGAGACCCGCATACCCGCGTCCTCCTCGCGCCACTCCGGCTGGTCGCGGTCTATCCGCAGCCGCAGCAAGCCGTTTCCCGCATCGAAGCGGGCCGCCGAACGCTCCGGCGTCGTCCAATGCGGTAAATAGTGGGGAACCCAGTGACCGGCGTCCAGCCGCTTCGAGGTGAAGCGCTCGTCGAGCTCGAGGACGTACTCGTCCCGGTCAAGCGTGACCGCCACGGCGCCACCGTAGTGGCCATAGGTTGGTGGCGTGCCTGGTGTGAACGAAGAGTTCCTCGCGCTCCCGCTCGCGACGTTGGCGGACGCGGCGCTGGCCCGGGCGCGTGACCTCGGCGCCAGGTACGCCGCCCTCCGCGTCGTCTCCATCCGTCAGCAGTTCCTCGCGCTGCACGACCTCGACCTCGAGACCTCGATCACCGCCGACGACGTCGGCCTCGCGGTCCGCGTCGTCCACGACGGCTGCTGGGGCTTCGCGGCCGGGATGGTGCTCTCGTCCGAGGAGGCGGCACGCCTCGCGGAGCGGGCCGTCGAGGTCGCGCGCGCCAGTCGACCCGTCTCCACCGAGCGCGTCGTGCTCGCGGACGAACCGGCATACCCCGACCGGCAGTGGTGCTCGCCCTACGAGATCGACCCCTTCGACGTCCCCGACTCCGAAAAGGTCGACACGCTGGTCGACCTCACTGAGCGACTCAAGGCCGCCGACGGTGTCGCGCACACCAGGACCACCCTCCAAGCGGTGCGCGAGAACGTCTACTACGCCGACCTCGCCGGCACCTCCACGACCCAGACCCGCGTCCGCATCGAGCCGGAGCTCACGGCCACGGCCGTCGACCGGTCGACCGGCTCCTTCGAGACCATGCGCACGCTCGCCCCGCCGGCGGCCGCCGGTTGGGAGTACGTCGCGAGCGCCGCAGCCGACATGGCCGGCGAGGTCGCTGCGATCCCCGAGCTTCTCACCGGGAAGATCAAGGCGCCGTCGGTGCGGGCCGGTGACTACGACCTCGTGATCGACGGCTCGAACCTCTTCCTCACCATCCACGAGTCGATCGGGCACGCGACGGAGCTCGACCGGGTCCTCGGCTACGAGGCGGCGTATGCGGGCACGTCCTTCGCGACGTTCGACAAGCTCGGGACGTTCCAGTACGGCTCGCCGGTCATGAACGTCTCTGGCGACCGCGACACCGACTGGGGACTGGCCAGCGTCGGCTGGGACGACGAGGGCGTCGCCGGGCAGCACTGGGACATCGTCAAGGACGGGATCCTCGTCGGGTACCAGACCGACCGCGCCATGGCGGCGCTCAAGGGGCTCGGAAGAAGCAACGGCGCCGCGTATGCGGACAGCGCCCGGCACGTGCCGCTGCAGCGGATGGTCAACGTGAGCCTGCAGCCGGACCCGGCCGGCGGCACCGTCGACGACCTGGTCGGCCAGGTCGAGGACGGCATCTACATCGTCGGCGACAAGTCCTGGTCGATCGACATGCAGCGGTACAACTTCCAGTTCACCGGCCAGCGCTTCTTTCGGATCGAGAACGGCCGGCTGGCGGGGCAGGTCCGTGACGTCGCATACCAGGCGACGACCAGCGACTTCTGGCGCTCGATGGAGGCGGTCGGCGGCCCGTCGACGTTCTACCGGGGCGGTGCGCTCAACTGCGGGAAGGCGCAACCCGGCCAGGTGTCTCCAGCCAGCCACGGAACTCCGGCCGCCCTGTTTCGGGGCGTGCGGATCCTCAACACCGTGCAGGAGGCCGGCCGGTGAGCCGGGCCACTACGGTGACGCGAATGGACCATGACGCCGCCCAGGACTGGCTCGATGCGTACGTCGCCGCCTGGCTCAGCTACGACCGAGCGCAGATCGAGGCCCTCTTCACCGAGGACGTCAGCTACCGGTACCACCCGTATGACGAGCCGATCGCCGGTCGTGACGCGGTGGTTGCCTCCTGGCTCGGGGAGGACGCCGCCGAGGGCGCATCGAGCCGTGACCAGCCGGGCACCTACGAAGCCGCGTACACCCCCGTGGCGGTGGACGGGGACGTCGTCGTGGCAACGGGCCGCTCGACGTACCGCACCGAGCCCGGCGGCCCGTTCGACCGCATCTACGAGAACTGCTTCGTGATCCGCTTCGACGACGCGGGGCGCTGCCGCGAGTTCACCGAGTACTACCTGAAGCAGCCCCGGTGACGCGGCTGTCCTCCCCTCAGGAGGTGGTCGAAGCGGCGCTCGCGGCCGCGAGGGCCGACGGACTCGTCGTGCTCGTCACCGACCGGTCGGAGGCGAACCTGCGCTGGGCCAACAGCTCCCTGACGACCAACGGTGAGATGACGTCCCGTTCGGTCACGGTGATCGCCACCGCCGGCACCGGCGAGAGCGCGAGCGCCGGAGTGGTGGGCCGCACGTTGACCGACGCCGACGCCGTCCGGGAGCTGGTTGCGGACGCTGAGGCGGGTGCACGGGCGGCCGACCCGGCGCCGGACGCGGCGCCGCTTGTCACACCGGAGCAGGCGGGCGTGGGCAGCGACTTCGACCTCGTGCCGGAGGCGACCAGCATCGGTGCCTTCTCTCAGCTGGCCACCGACCTCGGAGAGGCGTTCGGAGCCGGGCATCAGCACTTCGGCTTCGCCGAGCACATCGTCGACTCGGTGTACATGGGGTCGTCGACCGGGCTGCGGCTGCGTCACGTGCAGCCCACTGGCCGGCTCGAGATGAACGCCAAGAACGCCGACTGGTCCGCGTCGAGCTACCTCGCCTTCGCGTTCCGTGACCCGGCCGAGGCGGACGTCGCCGCCGCCGAGGCCGAGCTGGCCCGTCGGCTCGGCTGGGCGGAGCGCCGGCTCGACCTCCCGGCCGGACGCTACGAGACGATCCTGCCGCCGACCGCCATGGCCGACCTGCTCGTCGAGGCGTACTGGGAGTCCGGCGCCCGCGCCGCGGACGAGGGCCGGTCCGCATACTCGGGCAAGCTCGGCGAGCGGCTGTCACGGCTCCCGCTCGAGCTGTTCAGCGACCCGACCCGACCCGGGCTGGAGTGCGCGCCCTTCGTCGTCGCGCCGGCCTCGACCGCGGACACGTCGGTGTTCGACAACGGGCTGCCGGTGCCGCGGCAGGACGTCATCGCCAAGGGCGAGCTCGTCTCGTTGACCGGGTCGAGAGCGTATGCGCGCGACCACGACACGCCGGTGCGGCTGGAGTCCGACAACCTCGTCCTCGAGGCGCCGGGGGCGACAGGCACCTTGGACGACCTGGTGGCCGGCACCGCGCGCGGCCTCTTGCTGTCGACGCTCTGGTACATCCGCGTCGTCGACCCGCAGACATTGTTGCTGACCGGACTGACCCGCGATGGCGTCTACCTCGTCCAGGACGGTGAGGTCGTCGGTGCGGTCAACAACTTCCGCTGGAACGAGTCGCCGCTCGACGTCCTTGACCGGATCACCGAAGTCGGCGACACCGTCCGCTCCTACCCGCGCGAGTGGGGCGACTGGTTCACCCGGGTCGCCATGCCGCCGGCCAGGGTGGCCGACTTCAACATGAGCAGCGTGAGCGCAGCCCAGTAGGTGCTCGACCGCGACCTTGGTCCGACCCTTCGTCCCTGGCCAGGTATACGTTCGCGGGCGTGACTTCACACTCCACCGAGACGACCCGCAGCCTCACGCGGCCCCGCACCGACGCCGACCGCGTTGCGGACGACTACTTCGACGGCGCGATCGCGCTCAGTCCCATCATGGCGACCAACGCCGGCATCCCGGGCCACGAGGAGGACCTCGACGACTTCTCTCCCGCGGGCCTCGCCGCGATGTCCCAGCTGCGGCAACGGGCCCTGGTCGCCCTCGTCGACGTCGAACCGGTGGACGACGTCGACCGCGTCACCATCGCGGCGCTCCGCGACCGGCTCGGGCTAGGCGAGGAGATCCACACGGCCGGTCTGGACGAGATGTCGCTCAACGTCATCGCCTCGCCCTTGCAGGAGCTCCGCGACGTGTTCGACTTGATGCCTCAGGACTCGGATACCGACTGGCGCACCTTCGCCAGCCGGATGAGCAAGCTGCCGTCGGCGCTCGGGCGCTACCGCGAGTCGCTCCTCGCGGCCCGGGACAAGGGCAACGTAGCGCCACGCCGGCAGGTCGAGCAGGGCGTCATCCAGTGCGCCGATCTCACCGCCGACGACGGCTACTTCGCCACCCTCGTCGCCAGTGCGTCGGTCGACGACCAGCCGCTCGACGGCACCACCCGCGACGCCCTGGCGACCGCCGCGGCGGAGGCGGCCGACGCATACCGGAACATGGGTGAGTTCCTCCGGGCCGAGCTGCTCGACACCGCGCCCGAGGCCGACGCCTGCGGGATCGACCGCTACCGGCTCATGTCGCGGCACTTCGTCGGCGCGACGGTCGACCTGGAGGAGACGTACCGGTGGGGCCTTGAGGAGTGCGCCCGGCTGGACGAGCAGATGCGGGCGGTGGCGAACCAGATCAAACCCGCGGCGACGATAAAGGAGGCGATCGCCGCCCTCGAGGCCGACCCCGCATACCAGCTGGAGGGCAAGCCGGCCCTCAAGGAGTGGATGCAGGGCAAGGCCGACGAGGCGATCGCCATCCTCGGCGAGGAGCACTTCGACATCCCCACGCCGATGCGCCGCATCCAGTGCATGATCGCGCCGACCGAGCAGGGCGGCATCTACTACACGCCGCCGAGCGACGACTTCAGCCGGCCGGGCCGGATGTGGTGGTCGGTGCCCAAGGGTGTCACCACGTTCGGCACGTGGAAGGAGCTGACGACCGTCTACCACGAGGGCGTCCCCGGACATCACCTGCAGTGTGCCCAGGCGGTATACCGGTCCGAGCTGCTCAACAAGTGGCGTCGTCTGGACGCCTGGACCTCCGGTCACGGCGAGGGGTGGGCTCTGTATGCGGAGCGGCTCATGGCCGAGCTCGGGTACATGGAGGACCCTGGCCACAGGATGGGCTGGCTCGACGGGCAGTCGCTCCGGGCGGCGCGTGTGGTCATCGACATCGGCGTGCACTGCGGGTTCGATGCTCCGGAGGAGGTCGGCGGGGGCGCGTGGACCTACGACAAGGCGTGGCAGTTCCTCACCAACCACGCGAACCAGGGCGAGGCGTGGCTGCGGTTCGAGCTGAACCGCTACCTCGGCTGGCCAGGGCAGGCGCCGTCGTACAAGATCGGCGAGCGGCTCTGGCTGGAGCTGCGCGACCAGGTCCGCGAGCGGGAGGACGGCGCCTTCGATCTCAAGACGTTCCACCGCAAGGCCCTCGACCTAGGCGGCATCCCGCTCGACACGCTCCGTTCCGCGGTGCTCGGGGAGCTCTGAGGTCGAAGGAGCGGTGACGCATGAGTGCTGAACAGCGGGTCGACGACAGCGCGACGCTCGAGGCGGCGTCACGAAGAGCGGCGGCGAGCGGGATCGCCCTCATCAGACTCGGTCGGCAAGCTGTCCGGGTTCGCCGCGCCGTAATCACCGGCTGGTTGTCCGACTTCACCGGTCAGCAGCGCGCGGGTCTCTGGGTCGTCGGCGGCACCATGGCGGCGGGCGGCCGTCGTCACGCTGGTCCTTGGCGCGGCCCCTGAGCCCGGCTCGCCGCGGTCCGGCTGACAGAATCGGCGCGTGCCCATCGCGCTGACCCTGCTGGCCATCGTGGCCGTCGTCGTCGGCGTTTCGGCGCTCGCCCGCCGCTACAGCGTCTCGGCTCCCCTGGTGCTCACCGCGGTCGGCATTCTCATCTCGTTCGTGCCGGGGGCGCCGGATATCAAGATCGGACCAGAGCTCATCCTGCTCGGGATCCTGCCCCCGCTCCTGTACGCGGCGGCGATCCGCACCTCGCTCGTCGATCTTGGTGCCAACAAGAACGTCATCGGCCTGCTGTCCGTGGGGCTGGTGATCTTCACCGCCGCTGGGGTCGGCCTGGTGACGTGGTGGCTGATGGACATCCCGCTCTCAGCGGCCATCGCCCTCGGTGCCGTGGTCGCACCACCCGACGCCGTGGCGGCGACGTCAGTGGCCCGCCGCATCGGTCTCCCGCGTCGCGTGGTGACGATCCTCGAGGGCGAGTCCTTGTTCAACGACGCCACCGCGATCACCATTCTCCGCACGGCGATCGTCGCCATCGCTGGGTCGGTGACCGCGTTCGACGTCGGGATCGAGTTCGCGCGAGAGGCGCTGGGGGGCATCGCGGTCGGACTCGCGGTCGCCTGGATCCTGGCGCAGGTCCGGCGCCGCGTCAGCGACACGACCACCGACACGGCGATCTCGTTCATGGCGCCCTGGCTGGCCTACCTGCCGGCCGAGCTGATCCACGCGTCCGGCGTGCTCGCCGTCGTCATCGCCGGCGTACTCCTCGGCCACAAGGCGCCACTCATCCAGACCGCACCGTCGCGGTTGGCGGAGCGCATCAACTGGACGACGATCCAGTACCTTCTCGAGAACGCCGTCTTCCTCATCCTCGGGCTGCAGGTCCATTCGATCGTCGAGGGCGTGGCCAACTCGCCCCTGGGTCTGCCGCGCGCGATCCTCGTGGCCGTCGCCGTCTTCCTGACTGTCGTCGTCCTGCGTCCCGTGTGGATCCTGTCGTTCGGGGTGATCCTGCAGCTCACGCCCGGCTTGAGCCGGCCGGACGCATTCTGGCGTAACGGTTCCGTGCTGTCGTGGGCCGGTATGCGTGGCGTCGTGACCCTGGCTGCGGCGCTCCTGCTGCCTTCCGAGACGCCGTTCCGTGAAGTGCTGGTCTTCGTCGCGATGGCCGTCGTGGTCGGCACGCTGCTCATTCAGGGTCTGACGCTGCCGGCGGTGGCGAGGGCGCTGGACGTGCACGGCCCCGACCCCCGCGAGGACGCGCTACAGACCGCCTCGGTGCTCGAGCACGCCGTCAGCAAGGGCAACGAGGAGCTGGAACGCCTGTCCGACGACACCACACCGCCGCAGGTCGTCGACCAGCTCCGCGCCGTCGGCCAGCGCCGCACCCACTTGGCCTGGGAGCGGCTCGGCGAGACGCGGGATGACGAGCCGAGCCCGAACGAGGCATATCGACGGCTGCGCCGCAAGATGCTCAAGGCCGAGCGGGAGGAGGTACTGCGGATCCGGGACACCGGTTCGGTGGACCACGACGTGCTCGACGAGGTCATGCAGACCCTCGACCTCGAGGAGTCGATGCTCACCATCGCCGATGACCGCAGCCGGCGGTCCGCGGACCGGCTCATCCTCACTCCCGAGTCGCAGCGCGGCGACTGCGATCACCTGCGCGACGCCTCACAGAACTGCCGGCCCAACACCCCTGAGGGGTGCGGCGACTGCCTCCGGGAAGGGCTGGTCTGGGTCAACCTGCGAATGTGCCTCGGCTGCGGCAACGTCGGCTGCTGCGACTCCTCGATCGGCAACCACGCGACGAAGCACCACCGGAAGACCGAGCATCCGGTGATGCGCAGCTTCGAGCCGGGTGAGGCGTGGCGGTGGTGCTACGTCGACGAGCTGCTCGGCTGAGCGTTCGTCAGTCGGCCATCAACCCGTGGGCGTGGGCCCAGCGCGCCGCCGCGCCGCGGTTCGGGACGTCCAGCTTGCGCAGGATGTTCGACACGTGCACGTTGACCGTCCGCACGCTGATGAAGAGCTGATTGGCGATATCGCCGTCGGTCAGGCCTACAGCAACCAGCCTGAGCACCCGGTTCTCCTGGTCGGTCAGCGATCCCGCACCCGTACCCCGAAGCCGGGCCGCCCGGCCCAGGCCGGCCACCCGGCAGCGGCGAGCCAGGTCCTCGACCTCGCGCCGCAGCGGCACATGGCCTTCGCTCAGCTCGTCTGCGTGTCGCAGCGCCTCCGCGACAGCGGACCGGTCCAGGGGCTCGCGCGCCGCGCACTCTGCGGCCCGCCACCAGGCGTAGGCGGCCCGGTGCACGTAGCTCATGCCCGACCAAATCCGGGCAACCTCGACCCAGTCGTCGACGGTGTCGCCCTCGGTGACGCGCTTGCGTTCAGCCTCCCAACCAGCGAGGTCTCCTCGGATCGGGGCGATCGTGTCCCGGGGGCGGAAGGGGTCCTCGTCGAACTCGTCGACGAAGCGCCGCCGCAGCCCCTCGATCGTCATCCGCCTCCCGACCGCATCCTCGACGCCGGCCGGATCGCGGTCACGACGAGCGGTCTCGGCGACGTCGGCGCACGCTCGCATGGCCAGCGTGAGCAACCCACCACACAGGGAGTGTTCCAAGGCCGCCTCGACGACCAACAGGTGGTGGAGACCCGAAAGGGCAGCCTCGTAGGCGTCCGCGGGTTGCCGTGACCAGTGGTGGTGCTCCGCATCCAGCACCGCCTGCTCGCGGTCGGACTCGAACCCCTCCCAGTTGCCCTCCCGCGGCGTTGGTTCATGGTCCCTGAGCAGATCGACTCGAGCCCGCATTAGGGCTATGGCTGATCGAGTCGACACAGCCCCCGGCCGTGTGGGCTGCGCGTACATGGCGTCCACCGTCGCGGCCGCGTCCGCGACCCGGCCAAGCTCCAGAGCCGCTTCAGCGCCGTTCAGTCGGAGCACCTGGGTACGACGCGACGAAGTCAGCCCATGCTCCACGGCCAGGGCGAGCCCGAGACGAGACGTTTCCAGGACGTCCTCGAGCCGTCCCGACTTCAGCCAGATGTCCGACACCGGGTAGATGTACGCCAGCCGACATCGGACACTGCCGTCGTCCCGGGAGATGTCCTCTGCTCGAGCGGCCAACGCGTTGCTGCGTTCCGCGTCTCCCGCTCTCTGCGCGATGGCGACCCGCCAGAGCAGGGCGTCGACGACTCGGGGCCACCACCCGCACCGTTCGGCCATCACCTCGCTTTGTTGGAAAAGGCGTTCGGCCTCGGCCAAGATCCCTCGACGCGCGGCGGCGATACCGAGATAGAGGACCAGCGCCACTAGGGACTCACTCTCCGGGATGGAATAGTCGTTCACGAGCTGTTGCGCGCGCGACTGCGAATCCGGGTCGGTAGTGAAGATCCGTACTCGCGCCGAGTCGGCAAGGACGATTCCGCGTTCCGCCGGATCCGGCCAGCCCTGGAACGTCGCCCACAGCCGTTCGGCCACCTCGACTTGCTCTCCGCGGCGACCCGCGGCGTCCAGCGCCCAAAGGGTTCGGGTCGCGACGTTGCCCTGTCCCTGTCCAGGAAGGCGCGTCTCCGGATGCTGGTCCCACAGGTCTAGGACCCGCTGGCCCCAGGTCCCCGCTTCGTCGAAGGCGGTGAGATCCCACGCTCGGTCGGCGGCCATGATCGAGGTTCGCAGCTCGTTCCGCCATGAACCGGCTGCGCGGTAGTGCACGCCCGCCTCAGGGGCGAGATCACGCGGCGCGATGCTCTCCAGCACCACGGCCAGACGCTCGTGCAGGTCGGCGGAGAGTCCGGTCGACCGATCGAGGGCAGCCTCCCGCAGCAGGGCGTGTCGCGGCCGGACCGTCTCGCGCTCCACAACAACCAAGGCGGCGGCCGCGAGCTCCTCGACCGCGGCCCGACCGTCGTCACCGATCCCGCTGACCGAGGCCAGCTGCTCCACGGTCAGCGGACGACCCGCATGCGCCAGAAGGCTCATCAACAACCGGCCGCGGCTCGACACGGAATCCAGCCGGGCGCCGAGCAGGCCGGCCACCCGTCCTGGCAGCGCCGATTCGTGGGACGAGCCGAGCGCCGCGACCAGCTGCTCGGTGAAGAACGGGTTTCCCTCGCTGCGGGCGAAGATAAAGTCGGCGGCCTCCACTGGGACCGCCACGCCGAGCTGACCGAGCTGCTGGTCGAAAGCCTGACGGTCCAGCGGTTCGAGCCGGAGCTCCGCGAGCCGTGAGGACATCTGCGCGCGGGACAGCCAGGACTGGGCCGGGGCGCCGAGGTCCGACTCGTCGCTGCGGAAGGTCGCCACCAGCTGCAGGTCGGCGTCGACGCGGCCCAGGATGAGGTAGGACAACAGGTTCAACGTCTTGGGGTCCGCCCAGTGCACGTCCTCGACGACGAGCACGACCGGTCGTGCGTCGGCCATCTCGGCGAGCAGCTCGCCGATCGCGAGAAAGAGCTCCTCCTCCCCGGTCTCGGCGCCGTCACCCGGCAGATCGTGCTGAGGCAACAGCGCGCGAAGGGCCGCCCGGAGGGACGGACTCAGACCACTCAGTGCACGAGCGACGGCCGGCCGGACGTCGGCATGCCGCGAACCCAGGGCGTCCATGACCGGCAGCAGGGGCATGGCGCCGGACAGGGGTGCACAACGGCCCTCGAGGTGCAGACCACGCCGGCCGGCGACCCACTCAGCCACCAAACTGCTCTTGCCGACGCCGGCGTCGCCGACGACCAACAGGTGGCGACCCGCTTCGGCTCCGGCGTCAAGCTGATGCAGCTCGGCGTCCCTGCCCACCAGAACCGGAGCACCGGCCATGGACTCATGATGCCGCGTGATCCTGCTCAGAGGGGACCACCACTTAGGCTCGCGGCCATGCCGACGCCCCGGGTGCACCTCGTCCTCGCGAGCGCCTCGCCGGCTCGCCGGGCGACGTTGCGCACAGTCGGCATCGAACCGACCGTCATTGTCAGCGACGTCGATGAGACCAACGCGGTGGCCGACGCCGAGAGCCGGCACGGCAGGCTCCAGCCGGCCGACGTCGCCTTGCTTCTCGCCCGCGCCAAGTGCGAGGCGGTCGCCACGGATCTCACCACCAGCGCCCTGGTCCTCGGCTGCGACTCGGTTCTCGAGCTGGACGGCGAGGCCCATGGCAAACCCCGCGACGCAGCGGAGGCGACCGACCGCTGGCGGCGGATGCGCGGAGGATCCGGCACGCTGCATACCGGCCACTGGCTTCGCGACGAGCGACCGGCGGACGACGGGGGCACGGGCGCCACGCTCGGTGCCACCGCCTCGACCACCGTTCGATTCGCCGACCTCAGCGACTCGGAGATCGACGCGTACGTCGCCACCGGGGAGCCGCTGCGCGTGGCCGGCGCCTTCACCGTCGACGGCCTCGGCGGAGCGTTCGTCGAGGGCATCGACGGCGACCACCACAACGTCGTAGGCCTGTCACTCCCGCTGCTGCGCGAGCTGCTGGCCGAGATCGGCATCGGCTGGTTCGAGGTCGCCGGCGCGCCGCCCCGCTAGAGCCGCGGCGTCACGGGAAGTAGATGGGCCCGTCGAGGTGGCTGACGATGAGGTAGTTCTGGATCCACCACACCTGTTGGCCGAGACCGAGCAGCACGACGCCGACCAGGCCCCAGACCTCCCAGCGCCGCCACCACCTCAACCGCAGGAACCAGGCGATGAAGAGCGCGAACGGGAAGGCCAGCAGCGCATAGCGGAGCCGGGATGGTCCGGTGTTGGTGACGAGCAGCTGGTATGCGGGATATGCCCCCGCCCAGCCCCAGAGCTCCGGGCCCCACCGCCATGATCGCTTGGAGAGCATGAACCACCCGAACGCGATGACGATGGCGATGCCGCCGACGATGCCCAGCCAGCCGTACGCGAAGTCGAGGTAGTTCCACCAGCTCGACAGCTTGATGTCGGTGCCGATCTTCCACGCCTGCATCGTGTCCGCGTAACCGGCCGGGTTGCGGGTGACCGCGCCGATGACCGCCGGCCAGAGGAAGGTCAGCGCCGCGGCCTCCACGATCAGGGCCCCGAGCAGCACCTTGTCGCGCAGGCCAAATGAGTCGCGCCCGGTGCTCTTTTCGGCGCGCCAGCGGACGAACCCGTGCGCCAGCAGGACCGGCACCATGGCCACGACCACGTTGCGGGTCAACGCGAGCAGAAGCAGCGCGACGGCGGTCCACCAGTACCGGCGCGCCCTGATCAGCATGAGGTTGACGACGACCAGGAGCAGTGCCAGAGATTCGGTGTACGTGGCCTGGAGGATCGGCGCGCTGATGAAGGTGCACACCCCGACCACGGCCACGATGGCCTCCCACCGGCCGACCGCGCGGTCGACGAGACGGAAGAGCAGCAGCATCGCGGCCGCGCCGATGAGCATCGCCGTCACGCCGCCGACCAGGTAGAAGTCGCCGCCCGTCACCCGCATCAGCGCCCCGACGATCAACGGGTAGAGCGGGAAGAACGCCCAGGCGTTCATGTCGACCTGGCCGGTGTCGTCGAGGGGCAGCGGGTTCGGATACCCGACGTCCGCGATCTGCTGGTACCACTGCCCGTCCCAGTTCGCCATGACGACCCAGTAGCCCGGCGCCTCGCCGGTCGGGTACATGATCCTGAGGATTCCGTTGGGCGCCGGCAGGGCGATCTGCGCCCGCTGGCAGATGAGCACGACGATGACGGTGAAGACCCGGGTGGCGACGAACACGGCCAGCGGGAACCAGATCTCGAACCGCCGCCACCACGGCGTCCGGTGTTCCGCCGACGTCGCCGGGCGGGCTGCCGGTTCCCGTTCGGACTCTGGGGTCTCCTCGCGCGCACGCGTCAGCAGACTGGTCAGAACGCACCTCGGAAGTCGGCTCGGTCGGGGCGGCGGCAGCGTGTGCCGGGAATGTCGCCCTCCAGCGTAGGTCAGGTCCTGAGCAACAGCCCGTCGGCGTTCATCGCGCCTTGGTCACGATCCGCTCGGTATGCGCGAACGCTCCAGCGCCCGAGTGCTAGCTCAGACCGGCGGGATGCCGCGCCGCCGCTCGCTGAACCCTCGGTCCCGGCGTGACGCGTACCGCAGCCGGTGCAGCAGCTCGGCCCGCAGCTCGTCGGCCTCGACGACCCCGTCGACGACGAGGTCCGCCGCCAGCCGCTCGAGGTCGACGTCCTCCTCGTATTCGCGCCGCTTGTCGGCCACGAACGCGTCTCTCGCCTCAGCGCCCTGGGTTCGCTCCAGCTCGGTGATCTGATTGGCGTAGACCGCGTTCACCGCCGCCTCGGGGCCCATCACGGCGATCCGCGCGGTCGGCAGGGCGAGCGTAGCGTCGGGCATGAACCCTGGGCCGCCCATCGCATACAGGCCGGCGCCGTACGCCTTACGGACGACGACGCAGAACTGCGGCACCGTCGCCGACGCCACGGCGGAGACCATCTTGGCACCGTGCCGGATGATGCCGCCGCGCTCGACCTCGGTGCCGATCATGAACCCGGGCACGTCGGCGAGGTAGACGATCGGGATCGAGAACGCGTCGCACAGCCAGATGAACCGTGACGCCTTGTCGGCGCTGTCGGAGAAGAGGACGCCGCCCTTGACCGCGGAGTTGTTCGCAACGAACCCGACCGTCTCCCCACCCATCCGACCGAACCCGATGACGAGCTCCGCGGCGAACAGCGGCTTGATCTCGAAGAACGAGCCGTCGTCGACCAGCCCGTCGATGACCTCGTGGACGTCGAACGGCACCGACTCCCGCTCGGGCACGACCTCGCGGGTCAGCGCGACCGACGGCTCCTCGGGGTCGTATGCGGGTGCGGCCTCGCGCCACGAGCCCGGCAGGTAGGAGAAATAGAGCTTGGCCAGCTCGATGGCCTCGAGGTCGTCCTGTGCGAGCAGGTCGCCACAGCCCGAGACGGTGCAGTGCATCCGAGCGCCGCCCATCTCCTCGAGCGAAACGCGTTCTCCGACAACCATTTCCGCCATGCGCGGGCTTCCGAGGTACATGGAGGCGTTGCCCTCGACCATGATGACGATGTCGGTGAACGAGGGGATGTATGCGCCGCCCGCGGCGCTCGGCCCGAAGAGGCAGCAGATCTGCGGGACCTTGCCGGAAAGCGCGACCTGGTTGTGGAAGATGTGGCCGGCGCCGCGGCGGCCCGGGAACATCTCCACCTGGTCGGTGATCCGAGCGCCCGCGGAGTCGACGAACCAGAAGACCGGCAGCTCCTCGCGCAGCGCCGACTCGGTGGCACGGACGATCTTCTCGACGGTGCGGGCGCCCCACGAACCCGCTTTCACCGTCGGGTCGTTGGCGACGACGATCGCCGGGCGGCCGTCGACCGTCCCTCGACCGGTCACCACGCCGTCGGCCGGCAGCCCCGCTGCGGTCGCGTTCGCATAACGGCCGTCCTCGACGAAGGAGCCCTCGTCGAACAGGAGGCCGATGCGGTCGCGAACGTAGATCTTGTTCTGGCTGTCGAGCTTCGCGCGGGCCTTGTCGGTGATCTTGCCGGAGGCCTCGTATGCCTCGTGCAGCCGCGCGCGGACGTCACCGACCCGCGGGTCAGGCTCGTTCATGCCGGCAGGCCCAGCCCTCGGGCGATGACCATCCGCTGGACCTCGGAGGTGCCCTCGCCGATCTCGAGGATCTTCGCGTCGCGGTAGAACCGGGCGACGGGGTACTCCTCCATGAACCCGTTGCCGCCGAACACCTGGGTGGCCGTGCGCGCCGCCGTGACCGCCGCCTCCGTCGAGAACAGCTTGGCCACCGCGGCGGCCTGCTTGACCTCCTTGACCGTCCGTCGGCCCGCGTTGAGCTCGTCCTTGAGCCACGCCGCCTTGTAGGTGAGCGTCCGGGCCGCGTCAGCCGCCACCGCGACGTCGGCGATCGGGAAGGCGACGCCCTGGTTCGCCCCGATCGGGCGGCCGAACGCCTCCCGGCCCTTGGCGTAGTCGGTGGCCAGCTCGAGGCAGGCCTGGGCGCAGCCGACCGCGAGCGCGCTGATGGCGATGCGGCCGTCGTCGAGGGTCTTGAGGAACTGGCGCAGGCCCTCACCCTCCTCGCCGAGAAGGTTCTCGGCCGGGACGCGGCAGTCGTCGAAGGTGAGCCCGTGGGTGTCGGAGGCGTGCCACCCCAGCTTGTGGTAGCTCGGGTCGACCGTGAATCCGGGCGTACCCGACGGCACGAGAATCGCGCTGATCTGCGGCGAGCCGTCGGGGTTCGTGCCCGTGCGAGCGGTGACGGTGACCACCGAGGTGATGCTGGCGCCGGAGTTGGTGATGAACGCCTTGGCGCCGTTGATGACCCACTGGTCGCCGTCGCGGACGGCCCGGGTGCGGGTGGCCCCGGCGTCCGAGCCGCCGCCCGGCTCGGTGAGCCCGAAGGCGGCCAGCGCCCGGCCGGCGACGAGGTCTGGCAGGAACCGGTCCTTCTGCTCCTCGCTGCCGAAGCTGAGGATCGGGTTGATGCCGAGACCCACCCCGGCGCTGAGCGTGATCCCGATGGACTGGTCGACGCGGCCGAGCTCCTCGATGGCGACGACGAGGGACATGAAGTCGGCGTCCGCTCCCCCGTACTGCTCCGGTACCACGAGGCCGAAGAGCCCGAGATCGCCCATCTTCGGGATCAGCTCGACGGGGAAGTACGCGTCCCGGTCCCACTGCGCGATGTGCGACGCCACCTCCGCCTCGGCGAACTCGCGTACGACCGCACGGAAGTCCTCGTGCTCCTTGCTCAGCTCGAACACCGCAAACCCCTCATTCGCATACTTGACGTTTACGTAAAGGTAAAGCATTCTGGGCGTCGTGGCAACCGAGCCGGAGACATGGACCATCGCCCAGGTCGCCGACGAGTTCGGCGTCACCCACCGGACGGTCCGGCACTACGAGGACCTCGGGCTGCTCTTTCCCGAGCGCCGCGGCCAACAGCGCGTATACCACCGGCGGGACCGCACCCGGTTGAACCTCATCCTCCGCGGCAAGCGGCTCGGCTTCCCGCTGGAAGAGATCCGCACGATCATCGACCTCTACGACGCACCGCGGGGTCGGGCCTCTCAGCTCGAGTACGTCCTCGGGCAGATCGACGACCGGCGCGCCGACCTCGAGCAGCGGCGCCGGGACCTCGACGACGCCCTCAAGGAGCTGGACGCGTTCGAGGAGAGCTGCCGAGCCGACCTGGACCGGCTGCGGTGAGCATCCGCGTCGTCCGACTCGGCACTCCCCGAGCGCCGGACGAGGGTATGCGGATCGGCACCGTCCGCCGCCCGCCGCGAGGCGTGCCCAAAGAGGAGTTCGCGAGCCGGGACTTCTACGACGTCTGGCTCCCGGAACTCGCGCCGAGCCAGGAACTCGTGCGACAGGCTCAACGAGCCGAAACGGACCGGGAGTGGCAACGCTTCGTCCACGCATACCGGCGTGAGATGAGCCGTCCGGAGGTGCGCCACGTCATCGACGTCCTCGCAGCGCTTTCACACCGCACCCAGCTAGCGGTTGGCTGTTACTGCGCGGACGACTCTCGCTGCCACCGTGGCGTGCTGAAGCAGCTGCTCGTCGACGCCGGCGCCGATGTCGGTTGAGCTCCTGCACCCACAGCGCGGAGAGACGACGGCGCGAGTCCGGGAACGCCTGGCCCGTTCAGACATGCCCAGGCTCCCTGGCTCGGTCGAGTCGATCCTCCCCGACGTCATGCGGTCGGACAATGCGTGAAACGATGGAACGGTGAGCGAAGACAAGGACTTCACGCAGTACGCGCATCCCGAGCGACTGGTGTCGACCGAGTGGCTCGCCGACCAGATCGCGCAGGGCCGGGTCGGGCGGCCGGACGGCGTCGTCGTCGTCGAGTCCGACGAGGACGTCCTCCTCTACGACTCCGGACACATCCCCGGCGCGGTCAAGATCGACTGGCACCTCGACCTGAACGACCCGATCACGCGCGACTACGTGGACGGCGAGACGTTCGCAAACGTCATGAGCCGCAAGGGGATCGGCCGGGACACAACGGTGGTCATCTACGGTGACAAGAGCAACTGGTGGGCCGCGTACGCCCTGTGGATCTTCACCCTGTTCCGGCACGAAGACGTGCGGCTACTGGACGGCGGTCGGGCCAAGTGGGTCGCCGAGGGCCGTGACCTGACTCGCGACGTCCCGTCCCCGACCCCGACCGAGTACCCGGTCGTCGAGCGCGACGACCACCGGATCCGCGCGTTCAGGGACGACGTGCTGGCGCACCTCGGCCGGCCGCTCATCGACGTGCGCTCTCCGGGCGAGTTCTCCGGCGAGCTGCTCCACATGCCCGACTACCCGCAGGAGGGCGCAGTCCGCGGCGGCCACATCCCGGGCGCCAAGTCGGTGCCGTGGGCCCGGGCGGCCAACGAGGACGGGACCTTCAAGTCGCGCGACGAGCTCGAGTCGATCTACCAGGCCGAGCAGGGCCTCTCCCCTGAGGACGACGTCGTCGCGTACTGCCGCATCGGCGAGCGCTCGTCGCATACCTGGTTCGTCCTCTCGCACCTGCTCGGGTTCGAGAAGGTGCGCAACTACGACGGCTCCTGGACGGAATGGGGCAATTCCGTCCAGGTACCCATTGAGAGATGAGCACGGCGCGATGACTCAGCAGAACGCAACGCTGCCAACGGCGCTCGAGGAGATCGCCGAGGACTTCTCCTCCGCCTCGTCGCCCGAGAAGCTGCAGCTCTTGCTGGAGTTCAGCGACGAGCTGCCCGAACTGCCGGAGCGCTACCGAGGCCACGACGAGCTGCTCGAGCGGGTCGACGAGTGCCAGGCTCCGCTCTTCCTCGTCGTCGAGGTCCGCGACGACCCGGACCGGTCGGTGCACCTGTTCTTCCATGCGCCGGCCGAGTCACCGACGACGCGCGGGTTCGCCGGCATCCTGTACGAGGGGCTCGAGGGACTCCCCGCGGCCGACGTGCTCGCCGTGCCCGACGACGCTCCCTACCGGTTCGGTCTCGGTGAGGCGGTGTCGCCGCTGCGGCTGCGCGGGATGGTGGCGATGCTGAGCCGGATCAAGCGCCAGGTGCGTCTCCGGACGGCGGCCTGATCATTCCCCGATCTCGGACCGAACCGCATACAGCTCGGGGAAGAACGTGAGATCGAGGGCCCGACGCAGGAATTCGACACCGCTCGACCCGCCGGTCCCGCGCTTGTGCCCGATGGTCCGCTCGACGACCTTGAGATGGCGGAACCGCCACAGCTGCATGTTGTCCTCGACGTCGACGAGCTCCTCGCACGTCTCGTAGACCCCCCAGTGCGCGGCCGGTGCCGCGTAGACCTCACCGAAGACGTGGACCAGCTTCGGGTCGAGGGTATGCGGCACCGTCCAGTCCCGGTCGAGCAGCGCCGGCGGCACCGCATACCCCCGGCGGGCGAGGTACCGGAGGAACTCGTCGTAGAGACTCGGCTCACGCAGCAGCGTGTCGAGCAGGGCGTGCGCCGTCGGGTCGTGGTCGAACACCCGGACCATGTCGGCGTTCTTGTTCCCGAGCAAGAACTCGACCGCGCGGTACTGCCATGACTGGAACCCCGAGCTGGTCGCCAGGAACGGCCGGATCTCGGCATATTCACTCGGCGTGAGCGTTGCGAGGACGTCCCACTGCTCGATGAGAACCTCCTGGATCCGCTTGACCCGGGCCAGCCGTTTGAGCGCCGGCGCCAGATCATCGGTGGTCAGCAGCGCCCGGGCCGAACGGAGCTCGTGGAGGAGCAGCTTGAGCCACAGCTCCGCCGTCTGGTGCTGGACGATGAAGAGCAGCTCGTCGTGCTGCGGGGGTTCACTGCGCGGGTGCTGCGCCGCGAGCAGCTGGTCCAGTGCGAGGTAGTCGCCGTAGGACATGCTCCGGCCGAAGTCGCGCTGGACCTCGGGCTCGATCTCCCGCTGGTTCGCGGTCGGACTAGACACCGGGGTTGAAGCGGTCAGGATCGGGACCGGTCCGCTGCCCGCGGTCGAGCGCGGTGATCCGCGCGACCTCCTCGTCGGTGAGCTCGAACCCGAACAGGTCGAAGTTCTCCTGGATTCGGCTCGGCGTCACGGACTTCGGGATGACGACGTTGCCGAGCTGCAGATGCCAGCGCAGGACCACCTGGGCCGGCGTCACGTCGTGGGCCGCGGCGATCTCCGCGATCGTCGGGTCCTCCAGGACGCCCAGCTCGCCCGAAGCCAGGGGGCTCCACGCCTCAGTCGCGATCCCGTGCGCGGCGTGGAAGTCCCGCAGCTCCTGTTGGACGAGGAACGGATGGAGCTCGATCTGGTTGATCGCGGGGTACTCGCCCGTCTCGTCGTAGAGCCGCTCCAGATGAGCCACCTGGAAGTTGCACACGCCGATCGTCGTGATGCGGCCGTCGTCCCGCAGCGCCTCCATGGCCTTCCACGCCTCCGCGTAGCGGTCTCGCTTCGGCAGCGGCCAGTGGATGAGGTAGAGATCGAGCACGTCCCGCTGCAGCTTGTCCATGGACGCGTCGAACGCCTTCATCGCCGCGTCGAACCCGTGGGCGTCGTTGTTGAGCTTCGTCGTGATCCAGACGTTGTCACCGAGGCCGCTGGCCTGCACCGCCTCGCCGACACCTCGCTCGTTGCCGTACATCGCCGCCGTGTCGACGTGTCGGTAGCCGACCTCCAGAGCCTTGGCGACGGCGGGGGTCACCTCGTCGTCGTCCACCTGCCACACACCGAACCCCAGCTGGGGGATCGGCACCGGCCCGGTCGGAGTGGTCAGGGCGACTGTGGGAACGTCTGTCATAGCCCCACCGTATGCCGGGCCGCACCTCGGCGGCTGGCCGGCGGCTCGGCTCGGAGCCCGGCTGCGAGCGCGGCCACAAGACGCTCAAGTGACGCGTCCACCGACTGGGCGCGCACGAGCTCGGGATGCGACGCATACACCTGGAGCACGACGTCGGAGGGCCGCGACGCGGCCCAGAGCCCAGCTCCGAGCTGGGAAGTGGCCGACAGCAGCACGCTCGCCTGGTCGGCGTCGAGGCCGACCGGACGTTCGGCGAGGGTGTGGGCGAGCTCGTCGATGATCACCGTGGACGTGACTTTGAGCCGCTCTGCGGCCTGGTAGGACACGTTGTGCTCGAGGTGGGTCGTCAACTGACTGACCAGCTCGCAGAACAGCTCGTGCCCGACGAGAGAGGTGGCGAGAACGTGCGGCAACGTCTCCACGGTGACATCGGCCAGTCGCGGCAGGAGTGCGTCGCGCAGCCGGTAGCCCTCCTCGCTGCAGAGCTCGACGAAGATCTCCTCGCGCGTGCCGAAGTAGCGGACGACGTTCGACTTGGCGAGTCCCACGGCATCGGCGAGGTCACCGAGGGTGATCGCCCGAACGCCGCGGCGCACCGCCAGGTCGCGTGCCGCGGCGAGGATCGCCTCGCGGCGCTGTTGCTTGTGTTCCGGACGGCGAGCCCTCACGAACTGCGTGCTCATCCGTCCCTCCTCACCCCTTGCTAGCGCAACGACGTTGCGTTAGCGTACACGTAATTTGAACAGAACGCCGTTGCGTTAACCGGGAGCCCTCTATGACCGATCTCGTCGCCCCTCCGGTGGCCCGCCCCGTGCACCTCGTCGTCAACGGCGTCCCGACGACGCTCGAGATCGAACCGCGGGTCAGCCTCCTCGACGCCATTCGCGAGCACCTCCATCTGACCGGTACGAAGAAGGGCTGCAACCAGGGCGCCTGCGGGGCCTGCACGGTCCTCGTGGACGGCCGCCGCATCGTCTCCTGCCTGGCGCTCGCGGTGCAGTACGAGGGCCGCGAGGTGACCACCATCGAGGGGGTCGGCCCGCACCCGCTGCAGGACGCCTTCGTGCGCTTCGACGGACTCCAGTGCGGGTACTGCACACCGGGCCAGATCTGCTCGGCGATCGGGATGCTCACGGAGCACGACGGAGGTGCACCCAGCGCTGTCTCGGATGACGTGGCATCCCCAGCAGCATTGACCCGCAACGAGATCCGAGAGCGCATGAGCGGAAATCTCTGCCGGTGCGGCGCTTACAACGGGATTGTCGACGCCATCGAGTCAGTAGGTGGGAAGTCCGGATGAGGCCCTTCGACTACGAGCGCGCGACCGATGTCGCCCAGGCGGTGACGCTCGTCGCCGAGCGTCCGGAGGCCCGCTTCCTCGGCGGTGGGACCAACCTCGTCGACCTGGTGCGCCGCGGCGTCGAGACGCCGGACCGACTCATCGACGTCACCGGCCTGCCGCTCACCGAGGTGGAGGCGACCCAGGACGGCGGCGTGCGCGTCGGGGCCGTCGTCACCAACGCGGACCTGGCCCACCACCCGCTGGTCCGGTCGCACTACCCGCTACTGTCTCAAGCCGTCCTGGCCGGCGCGTCGGGACAGCTGCGCACCATGGCGACCGTCGGCGGCAACCTCCTCCAGCGGACCCGCTGCCCGTACTTCACCGACCTGACCATGGCGTGCAACAAGCGGGTGCCCGGCTCGGGTTGCGCGGCGCGTGAGGGGTTCACCCGGTATGCGGCGGTGCTGGGCACCAGCGAGCAATGCATCGCGGCGCACGCCAGTGACATGGCGGTCGCCCTCGCGGCGCTCGACGCCCGCGTCGAGCTGACGTCGGCGCATCGCGTGCGCGAGGTCGCCGTGACCGACCTGTACCGCCTCCCCGGTGAGACTCCGCACCTCGAGACGGTGGTCTCACGCGGCGAGCTGATCACGGCCGTGGTCCTGCCGCCACCACCGCGCGGGCCGTCCCGCTACCGCAAGGTGCGGGACCGGGCCTCGTATGCGTTCGCGCTGGTGTCCGTCGCAGCCGTGCTCGGGGTGGAGGACGGCCGCGTGACGACCCTGCGGCTTGGCTTGGGTGGCATCGCCCCGAAGCCGTGGCGGGCGGCGGCCGCCGAGACGCTCCTGGTCGGCTCGGAGCCGACGGACGAGGCCTTTTCCGCGGCCATCGATCTGGAGCTCGTGGACGCGAAACCATTGCCGGGCAACGCGTTCAAAATTGATCTGACTCGGCGCACCGTCGTCGCGGTCCTGAGGCGGCTGCGCGACGAGGCGGTGACCACATGACCACGGCGCCGGCAGTCCCCACGACCGCACCTGCCCGCATACCTGACCGGAGCGCCTCCCCGACCGAGCCCGGACCTTGGGTCGGCCGTCCGCTCGACCGGTCCGACGGCCCCGCCAAAGCGACCGGAGCCGCGACGTTCTCGGCCGAGTACCAGGTCCCCGACATCGCCTACGCGGTTCTGGTCCACGCGACGATCGCCCGCGGACGCATCCGCTCGATCGACACCAGGCGCGCGGAGACGCATCCCGGCGTCGTCGCCGTGCTGACCCATCACAACGCCCCGACGATGGTCCCGCCGCCGAGCCGGACCAACCTCATGGACCTCAGTACCATGGCCGTCGGCAGCCGGGTCCCGTACCTCAACACCGACGAGATCTACTACGACGGCCAGCCGGTGGCCGTCGTCGTCGCGGAACGGCTGGAGGCGGCGCAGTACGCCGCCTCACTGGTCGGGGTGGACTACGAGGAGCGGTCGGCCCGGGTGAGTTTCAGCACCGAGCTGCACCGGGCAACGCCGGTCAAGCAGTCCCTCGGGATGCCGACGATGGCCGCCCGCAAGGGCGACGCCGACGCCGCCCTCGCCTCGGCCGCCCACCGGGTCGACCTCCGCTTCACGACTCCCGCGCAGAACCACAACGCCATGGAGCCACACGCGACGACGGCCGTGTGGGACGGCGACCACCTGACGGTCTGGGACTCCACGCAGCACATCGACTGGGTGCGCAAGCACCTGGCACTCCGGTTCCGACTACCGGTGGAACAGGTCCGGGTGATGTCGCCCTTCGTCGGCGGCGGATTCGGCGGCAAGAGCAACGTGTGGTCGGTCACGTTGCTTGCGGTCATGGCCGCGCGCGCCACGGGGCGTCCGGTTCGGCTGGCCCTGACCCGCGAGGGCGTCCACCGGACGGTGGGCGGTCGGACCCCGACGGCGCAGCGCGTCGCGCTGGGGGCCGGAGCCGACGGCCGGCTCACCGCGCTCGTTCACGAGGCCGTGATGCGGTCCTCCCCGATGGGCGGCAACTCCGAACAGATCGTCGGCGCGACGGGCGATCTCTATGACGCGCCGGCCATCGCCCTGCGCACGTCGATGGTCGAGCTCGACCTCGTGCCCAACACTGCGATGCGCGCCCCCGGGGAGTCGGTCGGGTCGTTCGCGGTGGAGTCGGCCATGGACCAGCTCGCCTCCGACCTCGGGCTCGATCCGGTGGACCTCCGGCTGCGCAACGAGCCGGAGACGTCCCCGATGCACGGCCGGGCGTACTCACACCGGCGGATCCGCGACGTCATGGCTCTCGGTGCGCGCGAGTTCGGTTGGGCGCAAAGGACGTCCGCGCAAACCGGCTCGACCATGGTCGGGTATGGCATGGCCCTGGCGTACCACCCGTCCTGGGTTTTCATCGCCAACCTCACGCTGCGCCTCGACGCCGATGGCACCGCCCTACTCCGATGCGGGTCGCAGGAGATCGGTACGGGCGCTGCGACGGTGCACGCCCAGGTGGTTGCCGACGAGCTGGCCGTTCCGTACGAGGCGGTCCGTGTCGAGTACGGCGACTCCGACCTCCCCATCTCCCCGGGCGCCGGCGGTTCGGCTCAGTCGGCGAGCATCGTCGGCAGTATCGTCACGGCCGCCGAGCGGATCCGGCAGCAGGTCCGCCGATGGGGCGGCCAGCCTGGAGAGCCGCTGGCCGCCGTACTCGCCCGCACCGGTCATGACTTCGTGGAGGTGTCGGTCGGGTCGGACTTCGGCTGGGGTGCCATGGCGGGGCAGGCTCGGTTCATCGCCCGCACGCTGCGTGACCAGCGGCGCTGGGTTCGCGCAGCGTCCGGAGCGCACTTCTGCGAGGTGCACGTCGACCGCGACACGGGAGAAGTGCGGGTGACCCGCTGGGTCGGCGCGTTCGACGTCGGCCGGGTGCTCAACGCCAAGACCGTGGCCAGCCAGCTGCGCGGTGGGATCGTCATGGGCCTCGGGCTGGCCCTGACCGAGGAGACCCTCGTCGACCCGCGGACCGGGCGGATCATGAGCGCGTCGCTGGCCGACTACCACGTGCCGGTGAACGCGGACGTTCCCGACATCGCGATCCACGTCCTCGACGACCCGGACCCGACCATGCCCAAGGGCGTGCTCGGTGCCGGCGAGGTGGGCATCACCGGAGTCGGCGCGGCCGTCGCGAACGCGGTCTACGACGCCACCGGCATCCGGGTAACCGACCTTCCGATCACCCTCGACAAGGTCGTCCGGGGGCTGACCCTGGCCTGAGCTCGGCTACTCGACTGGCAGCCAGGGGGAGCTGGTCGGCGCCGGCGTCGGCTCGGCTGCCAGTCAAGCGACTCGGCTGCCGGTATATCCCTAGCCAAGCGGCTCAACTGGCAGTCGAGCCGGACGGCGAAGCCGCCCCGAGGATCGCTTGGGCCGCTCGGCTGGAGGCCGCGGGGACCGATCTGGCCGCCCGCTAGGCTCCGCCCATGCCGATCTCGAAGGTGCTGATCGCCAACCGCGGGGAGATCGCGGTACGCGTCGCCCGAGCCTGCCGGGACGCGGGAATCGGCTCGGTCGCCGTCTACGCGGAACCGGATCGCGACGCCCTGCACGTGAAGGTGGCGGACGAGGCATACGCTCTCGGCGGCAGGACCCCTGGAGACAGCTATCTCGTCGTCGAGAAGCTCCTCGACGTCGCCGCGAGGTGCGGCGCGGACGCCGTCCACCCCGGGTACGGGTTCCTCGCCGAGAACGCCGGGTTCGCCCAGGCGGTCATCGACGCGGGGCTGACGTGGATCGGCCCGGGTCCCGACGCGATCGACGCGCTCGGTGACAAGGTGAAGGCCCGGCACATCGCCCTCAAGGCCGGCGCACCCCTGGTGCCGGGGACTCCCGACCCGGTCGACGGGCCGGACGACGTGGTGGCCTTCGCCGAGGAGCACGGGCTGCCGGTCGCGATCAAGGCGGCCTACGGAGGTGGGGGACGAGGCCTCAAGGTCGCCCGCACGATGGAGGAGATCCCCGACCTGTTCGAGTCGGCCGTGCGGGAGGCGGTGACGGCATTCGGCCGGGGCGAGTGCTTCGTGGAGCGGTTCCTCGACAAGCCGCGCCACGTCGAGACCCAGTGCCTGGCCGACCAGCACGGCGGCGTGGTCGTCGTCTCGACGCGGGACTGCTCGCTCCAGCGCCGCAACCAGAAGCTCGTCGAGGAGGCTCCGGCACCCTTCCTCTCCGAGGCCCAGCACGCCGAGCTGGTCAGGGCGTCCAAAGCGATCCTGGCGGAGGCCGGGTACGTGAGTGCGGGCACCTGTGAGTTCCTCGTCGGTCAGGACGGCGCGATCTCGTTCCTCGAGGTCAACACCCGGCTCCAGGTCGAGCACCCGGTCAGCGAGGAGGTGACCGGCGTCGACCTCGTGCGTGAGCAGTTCCGCATCGCGAACGGCGAGCCGCTCGGGTACACCGATCCGGCGGCCCATGCGCATTCGATCGAGTTCCGCATCAACGGCGAGGACGCAGGGCGGAACTTCCTGCCCGCCCCGGGCACCGTCGCGCGGCTGGTCCTGCCCGGCGGCCCGGGAGTCCGCGTCGACTCCGGTGTCGTCGAGGGAGACACCGTTGCCGGCGCCTTCGACTCGATGCTGGCCAAGCTTATCGTCACAGGCAGGACCCG